>OATI01000232.1_pt1 | contig 63473 bp, 65 predicted proteins | sample 1494981 | NCBI WGS metagenome assembly OATI01 (sample SAMEA2579952, study PRJEB22360) | human gut metagenome
AATACCCCCAAGTAGGTTTTTATATTTTTGTGTCCTACTTGAGGGTATCATATCATAATGCCCGGTGGCTTGTTTTGAAAATGGATAATTTAAATCTTATAACTTCGAATTTCGTCTTCTCAGGAAATTTTGACGGATGTCTTCCTCAGAAAGTCGGCGTATCTGCTCCGGTTCTGAAAAGAAACGGTCCTGTGGGGACAGTCCACGGAGGGAAGAATGGGGGGATTGGTTGTATTGCTGGACAAAAGCGTACAGACTTCTCCTCAGCTCTTCCAGTGAATGGAAATCCCGCATATCAAGGGCGGGCATACTTTGCTATGGCTGCTCTCATAACGGACATCAGATTGATAAAGTTATCATTGTAGAACACATCGATCCCGGTAATGAACCGGCTGGCATCATCGATCAGGGCAATGATATAGTCCCGGTGTTTTTTCCATCCGAATCTGTAAGGCGGGGATCGGTACTGCTGTCTCCACACCAGACTTCGTTGATATGAGGGCGTTCATATCGGCGCATATCCTTGTTCGGTGTCTGCCGCAGTTCCAACTGAAAATAGACAATTCTGAATAAAATCGGTTCAAGAATAGATACAGAAGAAATATCAGGATATGTAGACAAGGTTATACCGTTTGTATGATGAGATTGAAGGTGTGGAGAAGAAAGAATTTCTTAACAGTTTTGTAGAACAGGTGGATATTTATGAGCAGGAGCAGCCAGATGGCAAATTCCTGAAGCACATAAAGTTTCATTTTCCGGTGTATTTTGGAGACAGGGAAACACAGGAACTTTGTTGGGTCAATGAAAGTACCGTTGAGACGGTGTGTTGTCTACAGAAAAGAGAGATTATATGAGTAAAAGAAAGAAGATCAAAACGACAAAAGAACAAATTGTAGAGTACTGGGAAGCAGAAGTGGATGTAAGAGACATCTTTAGAGATGCCATATAGTTCCAGAATCACTTGGAGGAGAAGATATTCCATCAAATCATGTATTATTATGCAGTAGGTGTCATCTGGATAATCCAAATGTTGCTGATCCGGAGATTATGTGGGATTGGCTGAGAGCTTATAAGATAAGTTTTTATGATATGTTTTGGCAAGTCCAGGGGATGAAGGAATATGAAAAGATTTACGCGTGTTCCTTTCAATACAGCAACCTTGGCAGGCATTTTCAGAAGGGCATTGAAAGAATATGATAGAGTGCATGGAAGGGCGACAAAACGGAATGTTGTTCCTTATATTAAAGTAACTGAATATCTGTAAAGAGTGAAAGCGTATTCTGGTAAGGTGGGAGAATGAAATCTGCATTGGGAAGGTTAAAGGAAAATCATGGAAATGGTAAAAGCGATCGGGCTGAAGAAATATTATGTTACAGACAGCTATGAAGTCCATGCATTGGATGGAGTGACATTTTCGGTGGAAGATGGCGAATTTCTTGCAATTGTGGGAACCTCAGGAAGTGGGAAAACAACGCTTTTAAATTTGCTTGGGGGTCTGGATGTTCCGACAGAAGGCGGTGTCTGGATCCGCGGAAAAAGCTTGAAAGATATGGAAGCAGAAGAGCGAACCATATTCCGCAGACGAAATATCGGATTTGTATTTCAGCAGTACAACCTGGTTCCCGTGCTCAGTGTGTATGAAAATATTGTACTTCCACTGCGGCTGGATGGAACAGGGATCGACCAGGAACTCTTTGAGGAAATCGTGATGCTGTTGGGAATTCAGAATCAATTGGAGCGGCTGCCCGGAACGCTTTCCGGAGGACAGCAGCAGAGAGTGGCGATCGCCAGGGCATTAATGACAAAACCTGCAGTTGTACTGGCAGATGAGCCTACGGGAAATCTGGATTCGGCAAACAGCAGTGAAGTGATCGGACTTCTGAAATCCTGTGCAGAGCGATTTCATCAGACGGTGCTTGTGGTGACACATCAGGAAGAAGTGGCTCAGATGGCAGATCGGATCATCCGGATTGAGGACGGAAAGTATCAGATGGAGGGATAAAGGATGGAGACAAAGACATTTATCCCGAATCAGAATCGGCAGGTGCTTAGGATGCTGGCGCGTGAATTTGGAAAATGGAACCGGGGAAGAAACAGAATTCTTATGAGTGCAGTTACGCTTTGTATTGTGACCCTGACGATGGTATTTGGAATTGCCTCTGGAAAGACAAAAGCAGAGTATATAAAGGCTGTAAGGGCGGAAGGAACAACTGCTTCGGTCCGGATTGAACATGCAGACAATGGGATATATCAGAAAATCGAAGATCTTTCCTATGTGAAAGAAAGTGGCCGCAGTATATCTGTGGGAGAGGCGACAGTTTCCGAAAAACATGTATGTAATCTGGAGGTGTTGGATACATCTGCGTGGAATAAAATGGTAAGTCCCGCATACACGGAGATTCATGGACATTATCCTGAGAAAAAGCAGGAACTCATGCTTTCTGCAAAAAGCCTGCAGCAGCTGGGGATTGAAACGCCGAAGCAGGGAATGAAGCTCTCATTGACAGTACAGATCGGATTGTTTCAGACAGCACAGGAGACATTTCTCTTAAGTGGATGGTATATGGATTATACAGATTCACAGGCCTCGGTTGGATATGTATCAGAAGAAAAAGGAAAAGAGTGGGGATATGATCTACAGGAAACGTCAGATATTTTGCTCGCACAGACGGATGGGATGGAATGGCAGAAAACAGAAGAACGGCTGTATCGGGATCTGGGAAGCAAGGAACTGAAGATTACGGCAGATAATACATTTGCTTACGAAGCGATCAATCGTCTGACAGGAGGCTATGAGCTGGCTGCATGTGGCGCGTTGGTTATTCTTTTCGGGATGTTTTTACTGATCTATAATGTGATGAAAATCTCTATGAACAGAGACATCCAACAGATGGGACTTTTGTATACGATCGGAACGACAAAACGGCAGATAAAAAGGATTTATTTTCGGCAGATTTTGGCGATCCTGCTGCCGGGAGTTTTGCTGGGCAGTCTTTTTTCGGGGATGATCTTGTACCTTCTGATTCCGGAAATTCTGGGAAGCAGGTATTTAAACGGATATGGCGGCTCCGGAGAGTTCCAGGTATTTTCTCCTGCAATTTTGTTGGCCGCGGTTGGTTTTGCGATGATTCTTACGCTTGGAACGGCGTGGCTTGTGATCCGCCATGTAGTCAGCACATCTTGCGTGGAGAGCAGCACAGCCATTTACGGAATCCGTCAACCTTCAAAAAGGAAGGTGAATTTGAAGAAGCGGACAAAAACAGGAGAAATCGGCTATATGGCATGGCAGAATGTAAGAAGATACAAAGGGAGATTTCTGCTTACGGTGATCTCGCTGTTTCTCGGCGTGGAAATGCTGCTCGCATCTGTGGTCATTACAGAAGGAGGCGACTATACTCATGTGATAGAAAAACGACCGGATTTTCTGATTGCCGGCATGTTCAGTGACTGGGGAATGGAGCAGGGATATGGGAAAGAATACCAGTCCCGGGATGCAGGATATGATCCGATGGAGACAGAAGGAGATAATTTTGAACTGTTGTATGGAAATGAATATGAGGAGTTTTCACCGGTTTCTTCAGAAGTGCGGGACAGGCTGCTGGAGCTGGATGGTGTGAATCGAGAGGATTCTTATGTTATGGAGGGTGCCTATCTGATGACTACAATTTCCGGAAAAGGAATCCGTCCGCTGGAGGAAAATGAGCAGCCATTGAAGGAAAAGGAAGACTCTATGCTGGAGGGATTTACAGAAGATACGGTTCAGATTCTTACGGATGAAGAAATGGAAAAGCTTGCACGTTATGTGAAAGAGAAAAATCTTCCGGTGGATATTGAGAGTTTGAAAGAAGGCGACGGAGTTGTAATTCTTCATGACCATCAGCTGAACCCGAAACAGGAAGAAGAAGCCAGAGAAAGTGTGGGAGAACCACTGTATTTTTCGACGATGTTGTCAGAGCGGGACTGGAGGCAGTGGAACCAGCTGAGTCCGAAAGAGCGGGATGAGCAGATAGAAGCAGAAAATATGCAGAGAAAACAGTCGCCGGCATTTTGTCTGAGCGGATATCTGGACAACCGGGCAGAAGGATTCCCAGATATCCGTCAGACGTGGCATGGAAGCGAAGGAATTATTTATTTTCTGATCAGTGAGAAAGGCTTTGCAAAGATTCCGACAGAGAAAAAGACGCTTTATATGGAACTGAATGTAGAAAACAAAAAAGAAGCAGTGGTCCGGAAAGAAATTCAAAATATTTTGGAGGAAGAAAACAAAAGGCGGAGAAATGTGTCCGCAGCAGGAGTAGAGGATCAGAGTGGAGAAGCGGGAATCTTCTGTATCAGCAAGTCGGAATTACTGGAAAATGCGAAAGATTATATCCAGGGGAATCGGATTATTTTTGGAAGTATCAGTATTGTGCTGTTGATGGCAGGAATGACAAATTACTTAAATATCGTGGTCACAGGAATCTTTTCCAGAAAAAAGGAACTGGAGATCATGGAAAGAGTGGGGATGACGAAACGGCAGAAGCGTATGCTTTTCATGATGGAAGGCGGATACTATTTTTGTGCGGTGACAGTTCTGCTTGTGACAATTGGAAGTGTCATGTTACAATGGATCAAGACGTATATGGAAATAAAACTTTCGTATTTTGTATTTCAATATCCGTTGATCTGGCTGGTTGTCGGTCTGTGTTGTCTGGCAGGAATCAGTTTTGCGGTTCCCGCAGGACTGTATATGCTTGAAAAAAGTCACTGTGAACAATAACAAAAAAGGAAGGAGAATTTACATGTTTGAGAGAATTGATTACAGAGTGCTCAGAATAGACGGAGAGTATGCGTATCTGCAAAAACTGGAAGATGAAAATGCAGAAGAAAAGTGTGTGGCAATGGCACTGCTCCCTCCGGAGATTCAGGAGGGCTGCCATATTGCATATGAGATGATGGAATATCGGATGATAAAATGATAAATTTTGCAAGATTACTTTGACAGAATATCTGTCTGGTATTATGATAAACATCAGAAAGACCAGAAAGGAGTGCACAGGACCAGTCTGGGGCGGCTGTGCAAAAAATGTGATGAAAGTAATAAAAAATAAGACAATCTATACGGGGAATGGAGTCATTGAGGATGGATTTGTAAGATATGAAAAGACGATCGCCGAGGTAGGCTCCATGCAGAATTTTGTGTCAAGAGAAGAGGATGAGATTGTAGATGTGGAAGGAATGTATCTGATTCCGGGATTCATTGATGTACACAGTCATGGAGGATATGGTCTGGACAGCATGGATGCATCGGCAGACGAGATTGACTGGATGGTCAGACAGATGGCTGCAAAAGAAGGAATCACGTCCTATTTCTGTACGACGATGACACAGACTTCGGAGAACATTGAGAGCGCTATGAAGAATATCAAAGAGGCAGCAGAGAAGAATCCGATCATTCAGGGGATTCATCTGGAAGGTCCTTTCATTTCTGTGAATTATAAAGGCGCACAGGATGCATCTTATATTCAGAAACCGGATGCAGCAGTTTTAAAACACTGGAATGAACTGAGTGGAAATCGGATTAAAATTGTGACTTATGCTCCAGAAGAAGCGGATACAGAATTTGAAGACTGGTGTCTTTCAAATGGGATCGTACCAAGTGCAGGACATTCCAATGCAACTTACGATCAGTTGTGCTGCTGCAGAGCATGTCATGTAACCCATCTTTACAATGCCCAGAGAGGTCTTAATCACAGAGAACCGGGTGTGACAGGTTATGGACTTTTGACAGAAGGCGTGAAAGCAGAGATGATCTGTGACGGCATCCATATCAAACCAAAGATGGTATATATGGCATATAAAGTAAAGGGCAGCGATGGAATTGAACTTGTGACAGATTCTATGCGGGCAAAAGGTATGCCGGAAGGAAAAAGTGAGTTGGGCGGTCAGACGGTCTATGTGAAAGATGGCACAGCGAGACTGGAAGATGGTACGATCGCAGGAAGTGTTCTTAGTTATATAGATGCATTTCGAAATATCATGAAATTTACAGGAGCTTCCTTACAAGAGGCAGTGCAGATGAGTTCCGGAAATCAGGCGGAGGAATTTGGACTCACTCAAAAAGGAGCTATTGCAGTTGGAAAAGATGCAGACTTTGTGATTTTAAAAGAATCTTCAGAGAACGAGTATCAGTTGATGAAGACGATCAGCATGGGGGAGCCTGTAGAGGCATAGATAGAAGAAAACAACGGAGGAATCGTGCGTTTGGGACGATTCCTCCTTTGGGTTTATAGTTGAAATACCTGCGTTGCAATATTGAAGTAGATTAAAATGGAACAGGTGTCTACCAGAGTTGTGATCAATGGGGATGCCATGATTGCAGGATCCATATGCAGTTTTTTAGCAATCAGCGGTAAAACACATCCGATCAGTTTTGAAATTACGATCGTAGCGACCAGAGACAGTCCAATGACCAGAGCAAGTCCGGCATTTTTGTACATGATCAGAATGCGGATTCCGTTCGCAAGTGCAAGTGCAACTCCAACGATCAGAGAAACACGAAATTCTTTAAACATGACCCGAAACAGGTCGGAAAATTGAATTTCTCCCAATGCAATTCCGCGGATGATTAATGTGGAACTTTGAGAACCACAGTTTCCGCCGGTATCCATCAGCATGGGGATGAAGGATACAAGAAGTGGAATCGCAGCGAAAGCGTTCTCATATCTGGTAATGATGGTTCCTGTGATGGTAGCAGAGAACATGAGGATCAAAAGCCAAGCAATTCTATGCTTTGCATGTGCCAATACAGATGTTTCAAAATAGCTTTTTTCACTTGGACTCATGGCAGCCATTTTGGTAATATCCTCGGTTGCCTCATCTACCATAACATCCATGGCATCATCGAATGTGACGATTCCGACCAGCCGTTCGTCCTGATCCAGAACGGGGAGGGCGAGAAAATTGTATTTTGTAAACAACTGTGCCACTTCTTCTTTGTCTGTATGTGTTGAGACAGAAATTATCTCTGTCTGCATTAGATTCCGGATCAAAACATCGTCGGCAGTTGTCATCAGATCTTTGGCACTGACGATGCCAAGCAACCTGCGCTGATCTGTTACATAACAAGTGTAGATCGTTTCCTTGTGAATCCCGGTCTCTTTGATATGTGCCATAGCTTGGGCAACCGTCATTGTCTCCCGGATATCGACATACTCCGTTGTCATAAGAGTCCCCGCACTGTCATCCGGATAATTGAGAAGTTGATTGATCAAAGTCCGGTCGGCCTGATCTACGGTATTTAAAATCCGATTAACAAGATTGGCAGGAAGTTCTTCCAGAAGATCCACCGTATCGTCCATATAAAGGTCATCGAGCAGCTCTTTTAACTCCTTTTCGGAAAACATCTCTACCAGATACGTCTGCATGGAATGATTCATATTGGCAAATACTTCCGCAGCTTTATCTTTTGGAATGAGACGAAATGCAAGTGCAAGTTCTTTATCGTCCAGATCGGAAAGAAGTGAGGCTATATCTACTTCGTTCATCACATCCAGAATGCTTCTGACAGCCTTGAACTGGCGCTGTGCAAGGAGTTTTACAAAAATTTCTTTGTTCATCGTTCAACACTCTCCTTTTTCTATTTAATTTTCTGAAAAATCCCGAAGGATGACTGGCTCCAGCGTCCATAACCTCACCACCTTTTTGTATGTATTAAAAATATCTGCAAAAGAAAAAGCCTCATTGTCGTGACAATGACAGCATATGCAGCAAATTTCCGTCCTTATTCTATCTCAAAAAAAGTAAAAGTGTCAAGAAAATTTGTGTAAGTAAAATATGAACAAATTGAAAACAGCAGCAGGGCAAACGGCAAGGAAAGAGGGTTATTGATTTACAGTTGCACCTTGTTATGCTAAAATGAAGAGCAGGAATTGAAAAAGGAGCAGGAAGATGGATGCATATACAAGTTTTGCGGCAGTGTATGATACCTTTATGGATAATATTCCATATGAAGAATGGAAAAGCTATCTGAAGGAATTGTTAAAAGAGTATGGCGTGCAGGGCGGGCTGGTGCTTGATCTGGGATGCGGAACAGGAACCATGACGGAGCTTCTCGCAGCAGATGGCTACGATATGATCGGAGTGGACAATTCCGAGGAAATGCTGGAGATTGCCAGAGAAAAGCAGATCAAGTCAGGACATGAGATTTTATATCTTCTTCAGGATATGCGGGAGTTTGAACTGTATGGTACTGTGGGTGCGGTATTTAGTATCTGTGATTCTCTGAATTACATTACAGAGCCGGAAGAATTGAAGCAGGTATTTCGCTGGGTGAATAATTATCTGGATCCGGGCGGAATTTTTATTTTTGATTTTAATACAGAATATAAGTACCGGGAGGTTCTGGGTGATCAGACCATTGCAGAGGCCAGAGAGGACTGCAGCTTTATCTGGGACAATTATTATTATGAGGAAGAGCGGATCAATGAATACGAACTGAATCTGTTCATCAGAGAAGATGCGGAAAGTGAGACAGAGGGAGATTTCTATCGCAGATTCCGGGAGACACATTTCCAGAGAGCATATACGTTAGAAGAGATCACAAGGATCGTGGAAGAATCCGGACTGCAGTTTGTGACTGCATATGAAGCGTTTACAAAAGAACTGCCTTCTAAGAACAGTGAACGAATCTACGTGATCGCCAGAGAGCAGGGAAAGGTACCTGTGAAAAAAGCAGAATAGAATCATTATAATAGAAGAAACAGGAGAGATAAGATGAAAGATTATATTGTAAGAGCAACAGCAGCGAATGCGCAGATCCGTGCGTTTGCGGCATCAACAACAGAGCTTGTGGAAGAGGCAAGAACAAGGCATAATACAAGTCCGGTTGCGACAGCAGCACTTGGACGACTTCTTACAGCAGGTGCGATGATGGGAAGTATGATGAAGAATCCGACGGATGTTTTGACGCTGCAGGTGCAGTGCGGAGGTCCGATCGGAGGGATGACAGTGACAGCAGACAGTAAGGGGGAAGTGAAAGGATATGTACACAACCCGGATGTGATGCTTCCGCCGAAGAACGGAAAACTGGATGTAGGCGGTGCGCTTGGACCAGGATTTTTAAATGTGATCAAGGATATGGGACTCAAAGAACCATATTCCGGACAGACGATTTTGCAGACGGGAGAGATTGCAGAAGATCTGACCTATTATTTTGCAACTTCAGAGCAGGTGCCATCCTCTGTTGGCCTGGGAGTATTGATGGAAAAGGACAATACCGTGCGATGCGCAGGTGGATTTATCGTACAGGTGATGCCGTTTATTGAGGAGGAAGTGCTCAGCAAGCTGGAAGAAAACATCAAGAATATTCAGTCTGTGACAGCAATGCTCGACAATGGCCATACACCGGAAGAAATGCTGAACCACGTTCTGGAGGGATTGGATGTAGAGATCACAGATACACTTCCTGCAAAATTTGACTGCAACTGTTCCAAAGAACGGATTGAAAAAGCAATCATCAGTGTCGGGAAAAAAGAGATTCAGGAGATGATCGACGATGGAAAGGATATCGAAGTAAAATGTCATTTCTGCAATACCGCCTATACATTTTCTGTAGACGAGCTGAAGGAACTTTTGAAAAAAAGCAGATAGAAGTGATGTGTCCAAATAGGGAAAGTGAGGCAGTAGAATGAAACAGGGATTTATCAAAGTGGCAGCTGCCACACCGGATATCCGGGTGGCGGACGTGCCGTTTAATACAAAACAGATATGCAGTGCCATTGAAGAAGCACAGAACAATCAGGCAAAGATCGTGGTATTTCCGGAATTGTGTGTCACAGGATATACATGCGGGGATCTGTTTACACAGGATGTACTTTTGCAGGCAGCAAAACAGGCACTGCTTGAAATCACAGAGTTTACAAAAGAGAAGGACATGCTTGTGTTTGTGGGTGTGCCGCTTGTGGTGGATGCAAAGCTCTACAATGTGGCAGCAGCTCTTTGCAGGGGAGAAATCCTGGGACTGACGACAAAGACATTTCTTCCGAACTATGGTGAGTTCTATGAGATGCGTCAGTTTACGGCAGGGCCGGATGTGCCGGGAGAAATCCTGTTTAACGGCAAAAAAGTGCCGTTTGGTCCGGGGCTTTTGTTTCAGGCATCCTCTATGGAAGAGCTGATCGTATCGGCGGAAATCTGTGAGGATGTGTGGTCGCCGATTCCGCCGAGCATCCGTGCGGCAATGGAAGGTGCAACCGTGATCGTCAACTGTTCGGCAAGTGATGAGACGATCGGAAAAGACAGCTACAGACGGGAGCTTATCAAAGGACAGTCAGCGAGACTGATCGCGGGATATATTTATGCAAATGCAGGCGAAGGGGAATCCACGACGGATCTTGTGTTTGGAGGACACAATCTGATCGCAGAAAACGGCAGTATCCTGGCAGAGGCAAAGCGATTTGAAAATCAGATTATTTATACAGAACTGGATATCAAAAGGATTGTCGGTGAACGTCGGAAAAACACGACATTTACGATGGCAAAAGAGAAAGTGCTGCCAAGAATCTCATTTCCTCTGGATGTGTGCGAGATCAAACTGACAAGAGAGTTTCCGAAAAAGCCGTTCGTGCCGCAGGATGAAAAAGAACGTGCTCTGCGATGCGAAGAGATTTTGACAATCCAGGCAATGGGGCTCAAAAAACGTCTGCTCCATACCCACGCAAACACGGCGGTAGTTGGTATTTCGGGCGGATTGGATTCCACATTGGCACTGATCGTGACAGCAAAAGCGTTTGACATGATCGGAAAAGATAAAAAAGAGATTCTTGCGATCACCATGCCTTGCTTTGGAACCACGGACAGAACGTATCGGAATGCCTGCAAAATGGCAGAACAGCTCGGAGCAACACTGCGGGAAGTGAAAATTGCAGATTCCGTAAGTCTTCATTTTCAGGATATCGGACATGATCCGAAAGACCACAGTGTAACGTATGAGAATGCGCAGGCGAGAGAGCGTACGCAGGTATTGATGGATATTGCAAATGCGACAAACGGAATGGTCATCGGAACCGGAGATATGTCAGAACTGGCGCTTGGATGGGCAACCTACAATGGAGATCATATGTCGATGTACGGAGTGAATGCTTCTGTACCGAAGACGCTGGTGCGTCATCTTGTCAAATATGCGGCAGACGTGACTGAGGATCCAAAATTGCAGGAAGTCCTTTATGATGTACTGGATACGCCGGTCAGCCCTGAACTGCTTCCTCCAAAAGACGGGGATATCGCACAAAAGACTGAGGATCTGGTGGGACCATATGAGCTGCATGATTTTTATCTGTATTTCATGCTGCGGTTCGGATATGAGCCGGGTAAGATCTATCGGCTTGCAGTGCAGACATTTGAAGGGGTATATGAGAAAGAAACAATTTTAAAATGGCTGACAACATTCTGCAGACGATTTTTCAACCAACAGTTTAAGCGCTCCTGTCTGCCGGACGGACCGAAGATCGGGACAGTGGCACTCTCACCAAGAGGAGACTGGAGAATGCCAAGCGATGCGTGTGCCCAAGTGTGGATGCGTGATCTGGAGAAGATTTCCCTATAAGCATTGAAAAGAGAGGTGTTTAGAAGTATGAAACTGATCAAGACCGAGGATGCAGTGGGCTGTGTGCTTTGCCATGATATTACGCAGATCATCCCGGGGGTAGTAAAAGATGCGGTTTTTAGAAAAGGACATGTAGTGACAAAGGACGATATTCCGGTTCTCCTTTCCGTTGGAAAAGAGCATCTGTATGTGTGGGAAAAACAAGAAGGGATGCTTCATGAAGATGAGGCGGCAGAGATCCTGCGCAGCGTGTGCCAGAATGCACAGATGGATGCGTCAAAGCCAAAAGAAGGAAAAATCGAGCTGACGGCACAGTGTGACGGGGTTCTGAAAGTGGACAAGGAGAAACTGTGTAGGATCAATGCCATGGGACAGATGTGTATTTCTTCCCGACACGGAAATTTTCCGGTGAAAAAGGGAGATAAGATTGCAGGAATGCGTGTAATCCCTCTGGTGATCGAAGAAGAAAAAATGAAACAGGTAAAGGAGACGGCAGGAGAGACGCCTGTTTTTGCGCTCCTTCCGTTTCAGAAGAAAAAAGCAGCGATCGTGACAACCGGAAGTGAAGTATATCACGGAAGGATTCAGGATAAATTTACTCCGGTGGTCCGGCAGAAGCTGGAAGAATATGGAGTAGAAGTGCTTGGAAATACAATCTGCAATGATGAACCGAATATGGTGACAGAGGCAGTCAATGACTGGATCAAAAAAGGTGCGCAGATGGTTGTGTGTACCGGAGGAATGAGTGTCGATCCGGATGATAAGACACCGCTGGCAATCCGCAATGCTTCCGATGAAGTGATCACATATGGCGCCCCGGTTTTGCCTGGTGCGATGTTTATGCTGGCCTATAAAGGTGAGATTCCGATCATGGGTCTGCCGGGCTGCGTGATGTATGCAAGGCGCACGATCTTTGATCTGGTACTGCCAAGACTGGTGGCAGGAGAACGGCTGCAGGATCAGGATTTTTACAGACTCGGAGAAGGAGGACTGTGTCTGTCCTGCGAGGTGTGTACGTTTCCAAATTGCGGGTTCGGGAAATAAGATAGAAATATAGAAAAGTGAGAAATGCCACAAACCTAGTGTTTACGCTGGAAAGTGGCATTTCTGTTATGTTTAATAGCACAGTATAACAGGTGAAAAGTACCAAAAAAGTCCAAAATGGGAAAAAGCACTCGATCAGTGTAGGTTTGAGTTAGTGCTTTTCTGCCTGTATTCGCATCAATTCTAAAACCACATCATCTTCATACTTATTCCCGTAAGATAAGTCACAACTTAGCTCATCTGGAATATAGGTTTGTGTAAATTCATAGATTTTAAATCTGGCGTAGCTGTTAATGTCTCGTACTAGAGTCGTAAATGTATTAAAAGGAATTATTACTTCTTCTCCCCAGATGCAACATCTAACGCTAATTGATTTCGCTATCGCACCGTCCTTTTTCATTTTTGATATAGGGATATATGATGCTATCTTTTCATTTATTGAATCAAGTAATTTTTGTTCGGTCACTCCTGAATGCAACATATCTTCTGTTATACTAGGTATCACGTGACTACCGTCTCCCATATTTGCAAATACGGAATCAATTCTAACTCCAAAGGCATTAAGCATATATAGGTAGGCTACGCCTATTTCTTTAGAACATTCAAGATAATTTTTTTCAGCTTCATTACTATTTTTAAAATTGGATCCGCAGAGTAGAAATTCTTCTTGCACGTGCAATATTTTGGAAAATGATCTTGCAGCGGTTACTGTCATTGGTTTCTTGCCAACAATAATATTGCTTATATATTGAGGCGTGAATCCACTTGCAGATGCAAGTTCAGCTTGTGTTAAGTTGGCATCTTTAATGCATTGTTTTAAGCGTTTACCGCATTCCGGGTTTAATCGAGATTTTTCCATGTGAGATCCTCCCTTAATAATTCTAAAATAATTATAGTACTTGATACAGATTAAACATTTTTTGCCTACATTAGTTGTAACTAATCATATTTTATATATGCCGCATGCTGTCAATGTTAGTTTTAGTTAGTTGTTTTAACGTATTATTGATTAAACAAAAATAAAGTTTAATAGCTGTTTGATTATAATATAACTTTAGTTTAAAATATAGTCAAGGGGATAGACGAACTATCTTGAATGAAAATAGTGCGTGACGAAAAGTTATTCACATTTTTTCTGGAGTTATCCACATTTTAGAGAAAGGGACAGGAAATAAAAATTGACTTTCGGACTATGTTTTGATAGCATATCCCCACGAAACATGTTAATCAGTTTTAGCAAAGAAAGGAAAATGATAGTATGAACAAAAGTAGTGTCAAACAGACAAGGGAAGCAAGGCTTGTGAGACTTGAGTTTTGGATGTCTTACACAGGACTAGGGCGCAACAGCGCGATGAAACTCGGTGAAGATATCGGGTGCAAAGTAAAGGTCGGCAAGAGTGTTTTATATGACCTTAGGAAAGCAGATCAATATTTCAATTCATTAACAGGAGTAAAATAATGCAGAAAAACCAAAATAACCGAGTACATGGAAAGAAGCCCGGCAAGGCAGAATTCCAGATCGAAAGACTACTGCCAGTAGGCAAAGAGAACGCAGTAACCACAGCAGAACTTGTGAAGCGTAGCGGATGCAGTTCCGCCAGAGAGCTACAACAGAAGATCGCTTATGAACGTAACCACGGAGCCGTGATTTGCAGCGGATCAGGGAAAGGATACTGGAAACCAAAGAACAGGCAGGAGATTGTAGAATTCTGTCGGACAATGGATGCAAGAGCAAGAAACACATTTGCAGCTACCAGAAGTGCAAAGAGAGTGCTGAAGATGCCAGAAGGGCAGCAGGACATGAACGGAGGGCAAGAAGATGGCAGAAGTTAAATGGATTAAGATAGCAACGGACATCTTTGATGATGAAAAGATATTGCTGATAGAGAGTTTGCCGGATTCTTATGCGATCATAACCGCCTGGTTCAAGCTGTTGTGTCTGGCCGGAAAGCAGAATAATGATGGCGTGTTTCTGATGAATGACAAAATAGCATATACGGATAAAATGCTTGCAACAATTTTTCGAATGAAAGAGTCAACAGTAAAGCTGGCGTTAGATACGTTTGAACAGTTTGAAATGATTCAGAAGATAGATGGAGCTATCACAATACCAAAATGGAACAAGCACCAGACATTAGATGCCTATGAGAAGAAAAAAGCTCGTGATAGGCGATATCAGGAAGAAAGAAGAGCCAGGCAGAGGGCACTAATTAAAAAATCGTCTGACAAGTCGTTTGAGGAATCGTCTGACGTCGCTGTTTCAGAAGAAGAAAGAGATATAGATAATAATATATGTTCACCGGAACCGGATGAACGAGAGTCTAACTTTGAAAAAATCTATGCGATCTATCCGAAAAAGAGAGGACGAACCAAAGCATTTGCAAATTATTGTTCCTGGCTGAAAGGAAGATCCGTAAACGGAAAGCGCAGAAAGTTGACAAACCGGGAAATGTATCTTGCGGTACATGCTTATGTGGAGCAGCAGAAGGAACATGAGACGGAGTTGGAGTATTACAAAAACTTTGATACGTTGATGGGAAGTCAGCTTTTAGACTATGTGGAGGTGGAACAGAATGAGTGATCTGGCAGAAAAGACAGTGATCGGATGTCTGTTGATGGACAACAAGGAACTGTATCAGATCTACGATCTCCTAAAGCCGGATATGTTTCAAGATCCGGTTCTGAAGGAAATCTATCGAGAGATTTTGAAGCTCTATGATATCGGCCAACCGGCGAATCTGGTCACAGTAACACAGGCAGTTGAGAGTGAGTCATACACAAGAGAATACATAACACAGGTCTTGAGAGATTGCGCACTGCTGCCATATACATCCACAGAGTTGAAAAGCTATGCGGAAAGCGTTGTAAGAGATTATAAGGCTGAGGTGTTTCGGAACATTCTGACACGAACACAGGTAACGGCAGCAGGAGTGGAATATCAGATTGCGGATACGATACAGGAGTTAGAAGCTCTCAAGAGAAGTGAGAAGAATAAATCCAAAAAGCTCACGGCTATAGTCTTAGAATATCAGGATCAATACTTTCAGGAGCGGAAAGAAGAGAAGCTCTATACTGGGTTTTCAAAACTGGATGAGATCACCGGCGGTTTGGAAGGCGGTGACGTGATCGTAATTGGAGCAAGACCAGGAGTTGGAAAGTCGGCATTTACTTCACAGATCATTCTAGAAATGGCAAAAGCCGGAAAGCGGATTGGATTCTACAATCTGGAAATGTCAGAGAAACAAGTGTATGAGAGATTACTCAGTAATCAGAGTGGAATCCGGCTAAACCGTATCCGAAGAGCAATCCAGTTTCTAGGAGACGAAAAGGAACGCTTTGAAAGTGCAAACCAGATGTTGGGGAAAATGGACATTCTGATCAGCAGCGGAACAAAGTCAGTTTCTGAAATCAGAAATGAGTGCAGACATCAGGAATTAGATTGTATCATCATTGACTATTTGCAGTTGGTAAGAGCTGACACCAGATATCAGAGCAGAGCCAGTGAAGTGGGAGCAATCTCAAAAGCAATCAAAGCACTTGCAATGGAGCTGAATGTTCCGATCATTGCACTGTCCCAGTTAAACCGAACCAGTGAAATGAGAGAGACCAAAGAGCCAACAATGGGAGAGCTTAGAGAAGCCGGAGACATTGAACAGGATGCAAGCATTATCATTTTGTTGTGGAATCTGGACAATGAGGATAAGACCAGGAAAGGTCTGAAAGTGGATAAGAACCGGCAGGGAGAACTAGGGAAGATTGTATACCGCTTTGATGGAAATGAAATGCGATTCCAGGAAACAGAAGAGGAACTCAAAAGCAAAGATGGATTCAAGACGGTACGGACACCGACACCGTTTGATTAAAAGATGGGCAGCGTAAAATTATTAAAAGGCAGTGAAGAATTTGAAATGTTTCAGGACTATTGGAAAATGATGCAATCAGTCTGGAGCGTAGAGAACACAAAGGAATACTGGGAGAAAGTAGTAGAAGATACCGACAGATTTTACAGGAAGTACCAGACAAAGTTCTCGAAAGAATTAGCACTGGCACTTGCAAACGAATTGGAAAGGAAAGCGAAACATGAAGCAGAGATGTAGAGTAATGATCCCGGCACAAGCACCGGAAACAAAGCAGAGCAGACTACTGTTCAAGAAAGAATGGGTATCCATTTTGGCAGATGCAGGGGAACGAGTTGGGGAGAATGAAGAAACATTCCATGAGGTGGAAGGGGAACTGATAGAGTTTCGGGAAACATCGGGAATTGTAGTTTTAAAGGGCGGCATCCTTGCGTCAGTTCCAATGTATCGAATTCAAATGTTAGAAGCGTAGGAGGAAAACAAAGTATGAGCAAATTATTTTTTGAAATGACAGAAACAGAAGCACAGTTGCAGAATATTTTAAACAGTCTGGAATATGCGCAGTACCAGATGTCAACCGGGATCAACGGATACGGCAACGGCACTATGACAAGAGAAGAGCATCAAGAAACGGAGCGGAGCGTGCTGAGTTCGTTAGGGGTAGCTATGAGCGGTGTGCAGAAGCTGATCGGAGAGTATGCATCACTGGAAGAAGATGGACTGCTGCCAGAAATGGCAACGGAAGAAATCATGCAGATCAATGCAGAAAGTATGGAACAATATGAAGCATTTCAGAGGGCCTTTCTTCTTGGGAATGGGAAAGTAAAGATAAATAAGCCTACTGCTAAAATCATAGAACATCCAGTATATGGATCAGAGGACATGGAAGGGTTAAGACGGTGTGTTTTGATTGATCTGGAAGATTGTATAACCAAAGATCGTGAGACAGGAGAAAAGGGAGAGGCTCTCTGTATGACGTTTCAGAATGAAGAAGGGAAGTACATCAATGTCTCATATCTAGATGGTCAGTTAAGTATGAGTAGCCCATACAGAAAGTAAAAAAAGAGCCTGCCACCATAAGCAAGCCCGTTTCCGATATTCGATAATTTAATTATAAAGGGAGTGGGCTTGTGATGTCAATGAACATTGAAAATCAAATATGTGAACCACGGACGAACCACGGTGAAACCGTTGTTGAACAACGAGGGAACAACGAGCAGATCGTTGGTCAGATCCAGACAGGGGAGAATGAACAGGAGAACATGATACTGTTGTGGCAGCAGAACCGGAACTTTATCACGATGATTGCAAGAAAGTACAGTTCCTGTGCGGAAATGGAAGATCTGGAGCAAGAGGGCTATATCGGACTGTATGAAGCAGTCAGGCATTATGATGCATCATCAGGAGTACCATTCATCAATTATGCTGCATTCTGGATCCGGCAGGTCATGCGCCGGTACATTGACAACTGTGGTAGAGTGGTTCGGATTCCAACACATGCAGTCGATAAGATGCAGCGTTATAAGAAGATCAAAAGTGAGTATCAGAAGTATTATGGAAAAATACCTACAGACAGGGAAATGAGCGCATTTATGGGGATGGATGAAGAAAGTCTCAAGAGCATAAAGAAAGCGGCAGCAATGGGGCAAATACGAAGCCTAGACGAGCCTATCAACAGTGATGAGGAAGATATCTATATCGGTGATACCATTGCATCAAAGGAAGATGTAGAAGCTGATGTGATTGATCGTATTGATTCAGACATTATGAGTCGGGAACTATGGGCAGCAGTTGACAGACTTCCAGATCTGCAAGGGAAAGTATTGCGCTGTCGGTTCCTGGAAAAGAAAACCTATCAGCAGACAGGGGAAAAACTGGGAATTAGTGTGAGTGCAGTCAGACAACAACAGAGCAAGGCAATGCGCTTGTTGAGAAACACAGGAAGGAATAAAGGGTTCATAGGATACCGTGAAGAGTTCTTGCCTGCTGCATCCATTCATCATGTAGGAGTCAGAAGTTTTCAGCACACTTGGACAAGCGAAGTAGAAAGAGAAGCACTGAGCCTGTAATGAGTAATATAGCTGTTCTATAGCAAATGTGATTATTTCCTCGATGAAGCCAATAAAATGGAAAATAGAGGGCAAATAGAACGCCACAGGGCTATTGCAGTGAATAGCATCCCCCCCTCCCTTTGAGGTGGCAGCAGGAGCAAGGGAGAATCGGGAGAGAGGACTCTTTCCAATAGAGCGGATCTGTGGAAATAAATTTTCCTTAGACTTGTAGTAGGATTTGAAATGGGTGTAGGTACGGGAAAAGCCCGTAGAATAACTACTTTTTGAACATGGATGAAAAACAGGGATCAGCGGAAATAATCGGAAAACAGGGGTAAAAATGCTAACTTTTGCTAACCTTTTTCGTGAGTGCCAGATAGAATTGCAGCGTACTTGTGGGTATATAGCATAGCAAGTGTACCTGTGAGTACGGCTGTATTGGAGCCCAAATTGGATTGGTTGACCAAGCAAGATTCGTAGTGCCGGATGTCGGTTAAATCGACTCCCAGGATAGCGCAAGATTGCGCGCTCTACAACGCAAGAGAAGTGTTGAGATTTGTCAACCTTTAAAACTGAGCATTTCTGAGCAATTTCCTCACTTTTGAGGAGATCCAGACGCTGACGTAAATTTTAATGGGAGCAGAATTGCTCTGGTTACGCACAGAAGTGTGAGAATAGGGGTATCCACCATTTTGAGCAGACCTGCTGCCGTTTCCCCACAAGTGGGGAAAGTTGACGGCTCAAGATTGAGCTTTCCACACAACTGAGGAAAAGGACTGCTGAAAATTCAGCCGTACTATCTGCCTTATATCGGGGCGGAAGTTACTGTTAGTCACATCTAAATTAAAGAAATGGGGGGCTTACCGGACGGGAACTGAGTACCTCAGAAAACCTCAGAAAATCTACTGAGCGCAATTTTGCGTTGAGTAAATCCAAGATGTGCCGGAAAGTACGGGTTTAGATAAGCTCAGTTTTGAGCTGACGCACTGTTTTGAGGGGGCAGGGTGTCGAGAAACACGACGGATTTAAAGGTGATTGTGAGGTGAATTGATTTTTACAAGAAGATAATGAAGTGGCAGCAGGGAATTGATACGTGAGTAAGAATATGCTATAATCTCGGCAGGGAAACCAAAGCCGGGCGGCTTACCCTCTTTTACGGAGGGGCAACCCTCCAGACGAAAGAAAGGAGGGCGATGCTGATGTATGTTACATATACTGATTTGATTCAGTTGTTAATATTCATTGTTGCCCTTGTCAGTCTTTGTTATGAGATTTTCAAGGATAAACGAAAATAGCCGCCATTACTCGCAATAATGACGGCAGTTTAAAATAACAGCTTTTATTTTACCGGGTAAGCCGCTTGCGGTTTCCCTTTTTGTATCTTCAATATAGCACATCTGTATCAATTCTGCAAGATGATAGGTTACATTTTACATATCCTAAGAATATCCCGGCACTTTCGGCAGTCTAAAAAAGAGCATGGTTATATTTGTAATGCCTTAAAAGGTATCAAGACATTTTGGACACCCTAAAAAGACCATTCAGCGAAATTGATAGATAATTCTGGATAAATACCGGATGCTACAATATCTGAAAATGAATATTCAATAGTATCTTCTGATTCAAAGTTGTAGACCGTGATCCGATTCTTATCACTGTCAACAATCCAGTATTCCCGGACGCCAGCAGTACGGTATTTGAATAATTTGATATAGTAGTCCATTCTCCGGCTACTTGGTGAGACAATTTCAATGATCCAGTCAGGGGCACCGTTGCAGCCTTTTTCTGTGAGCTTATTCTGGTCGCAAATAACAGCAATATCCGGCTCTACATAGTTTTTATCGTCCTGGTTGAGAAATACGGCAAATGGAGCAATATCAACTTCACAAGATCCGTTTCTGCTTTTGATAAAATTGTTGATTGTAGTAGACAGTTCTATGGTAATGCGCTGATGTTTGCGGCTTGGCGGTGCCATCATATAGACTTGACCGTCAATCAGTTCTGCACGTTGTCCATCTGGCAGAGAATAGATGTATTCAGTTGTATAGTCTTGGTGCTGTTTTGGTAATGGCATAGCAATACTCCTTTCGTAATGAGTGTTTGCAGTTGCGGGGGGGATTATTCAGAGTTACGTTCCATTCGTTCATCAATGGCTTTTTTAATGTATCCGTTTACAGATTCCCCGGCATGATCGGCAGCAGCTTTGATGATTTCTTTTTGCCCTTTTTCAACACGAACTTTAATTTCATCATAGTTCTTTTTCATGTATTTCGCTACGGCTTTTTGCTGTGCTTTACTAACTTTTGATTTTTCTTCTGACAATAGATCACCTCCATTTGTTTACGATAATGAAAAGATATTATTTATAGTTATACACCATTATACTTGAATGAGTGTATCGGGTACAATATACATAATTGACAAGAAATGCTAATATATCGGGTACAATATTTGTATAACTCGCTAATTGATATATCGGGTACAATAGATTATAATAAGACCATAAGATAAAGCAGGGCAACCGAGGTAGACAAGTCCTCACAAACCTATTCATCGTACCTGTGAGCAGACTGGAGGAGCGAGCAATAGACACGCAAGATGATAGGGGTTGCGGAAAGGAGATAAAAACGAATAAAGAAGAATATAAACAACTTACAATAGCATGGATAAACATGCGGCAAAGATGTTACAACAAGAATCATCCTAAATATCCAGATTGGGGAGGACGAGGCATTACTGTATGTGCAACTTGGAAAAATAATAAGTATTGCTTTGTTGTATGGGCGTTACTGAATGGTTTTCAATTAGGATTAACTCTAGATAGAATAAATGTCAATGGGAACTATTCGCCAAAGAACTGCAGATGGATTGCACAAGAGGAGCAGCTCAGGAATCAAAGAAAAAACGTTTATCTTACGCATAATGGGATGACACTTACAGCAGCAGAATGGGCGCGAAAATACGGTAAAAATAGAGGCGAAGTTGCCAGGCAGATACGACAAGGAATGTCATTTGAAGAAATTTTTAATACAGAAAGGCGATACGATCAATGAAATACGATTTGAAATCAATCATGTTAAGAGCATGGAAGAACTACAGAAAATATAAAGAACTTTCTTTTGCTGAGTGCTTGCACAGAGCATGGATCACGGCAAAAGCAGAAAGTATCAATTCTGAACGCATTGAGAGAGCGAAAGCGGCAGCAGGTATTCAGGAAGTAACAAAAACATGGAGTGAGTGGAAGAAAGCCGGATATGAGGTAATACACGGCAGTAAAGCATTGTTCGGAACAGAGCTGATCTGGGGGAGCAAGGGAGACGGAGCAATCTATAAAGCGAGATTTTTTGGCCAGTCACAAGTACAGGAGGTAACAGCATGAGAAAGTTAAGAGAATGGATGAACCGGAAGAAAAGAGCGAAACACTTCAAAATGTATCAGCTTGAGCCGGTTTCAAATGTGATCCGGATTCAGCCAGACATACAGATGATTTCAGTTGAAAGATAAGAAAAAGCCCATACAAGTGCGGCAACACTGTATGAGCAAATAACCCAGCACGAGGGGTTAAGCAGAGTATAGCACGCCTGCTGCCCCTTTTCAAGAGAAAGGATTGATACCAATGGAGAAGAAAGCTATAAACTTATGTGACAAAATAAGAGAAGAGGAATTGGAGATTCCGCAGTCATTTGATTTGTCTGTAAAGCATTTGTACGATTTACAGAATAATGTACCGGATAAGTACGATAAGATCTGCTTAGCATTCAAATTCGGCTATATGCAAGCGCAGAGAGCAGAAAAAGTAAATAAGATTAAAGCGGAGAATAATCAGTTGCAGAATCTTTTGTCACAGTTAAGACCGGAAGATTATAGAATCAAACGCCAGATAGAAGCAATTTTATACAGATATCTGGAGAAACGGGACAGGCTGCCAGATACAGAACAGCATGATCGCAAGGAATCTATTATGCGGATGATCGACAGCATGAAAAATGAAGAGAGACTGGAACTTGTTGAAAGATTTGCGAGGAATTTAGCAAGCGGTGAGGTGAGATAACATGACGGAAAGACGGTTGATAGAGGATCACATCCCAGAGCTTGCAGAGATCGTGGGAGAAGCAAGAAAATTAACACCACAAGAGTATGAGGACTGGAAAATTTTTGTTCTGAACAGAGCAACAGAGAAAACCAGAGGTTTTACAGAGCGTGTACTACTCTTAATAGAACAGTGTTTGATGGATGAAAAAGAGGGGCAATGAATGGATAAAGGTAAAGTATTTGAGCGGCTAATGCTTCTTGCAAGGAAAAAGCGTTTACAGGTTCAGTTCCTGCCACTTCAGGCGCACTGCGGCATTCTATGTAATGACAGGATCGGTATTGCGGATAATATGAGCATAGAGCAGATCAATCATACATTGGCGCATGAACTTGCGCATGCATATCTCCATTATGATAAATGGGACATCACGGAAAGTACAGGAGACTATGAGGAACAAGCGGAAAGAACCGCAAAAATGTTACTTGATTTTGTAGGTGCATAATTTACTCAAATGAGAGTATAAGTCCGAAGATATGAAAGCGTTCTGGTGTGCTACCAATACTACCAGAGCATGAAATAACTGCCCTCTCCGGGAAGATGCGCCAACATCAGAATCGGAGCGGCAGTTGAAAGAGAGGTGAGAAAAATTGTATTGTGTAATTCAAGAAGTTGAGAGGAAAAGGAAGAATCAAAATGGGTATCCAAAAGAGCTGAAATCAAAATATATGCAGATGTCTATTCAAGGGCAGGATGAAAGTCATTACTGGCATCATTACAGTGAGGAGTGCTTTGAAAGAGACATCAAGAAAGCATACCGGATCACCATTCACGAAAGCTACCGGGAGAATGGGAAAGTGAAGAAAAAGCAGTTTGGGATTTGTACCGTTGATTATTATGACCTTGCTACAGACTGGTTTTGCCTGTATGACTGGGGAAATAGCAAAATAGAGACTGCTGCCAAAGAGCTGAATTGTTCAGAAGAAGAGATTTACTCTTTGATTGAGAAGAAGCTAGAGCCGATACAGGAGCAGATCATAGAGGAATTCAAGCAGACAGAAGAATACAAGACGCATGAAGAGCATGAGAAGATCACAACGTTGCACGCTGTCAGAAAAGTAGAATTCAATGCAAAATATAATCTGTCAGGAAATGAATATGACAAGTGTTATGACGTATTTGGCGTATTGCAGAACCCGGAGTATTTGAAGAAAATAGAAAAAGATTACGAAGCAAGGCAGAGATATGAGCAGGAAAGCCGTAGGTATTACGAAGAATATTACAATAATTACAATCAGGATTCAAGCAGTAGTTACGGCGGTTCAATATCGAATACCTACAAGGAAGAAGATAAGGCAGTTTTGAAGCAGTTCTACCGGGAGTTATCCAAGAAATTTCATCCAGATGCGAACCCAGATACGGACACTTCACAGCAAATGCAGCTATTGAACCAGTTGAAACAGGAATGGGGATTGTAGGTATTTGAAAATGAAATGCAATACCTACAGAAAATAGGCGTGATACTAAGAAATGCTAAGGCAAAATGAGAACGGGACACACTCGGAAATACTCGGATGTTAAGAAATGTTAAGGTGATAGATGGATGTGGAGATTTTGGAGTCCCTAAAAAGAGTATTCGGACATTTCGGACACCCTAAAAAGAGCAACCCAAGATTTCCGAGTCTCTAAAAAGGAGGTGAAGCCTATGGAACAGATTAGAACCATATACAGGGAAGTATTCAGCAAGTCCCCTGCTGCCATTGGAGCAGATCAAAAGCTCACAGAGGAAATAGAGCAGGAAATTGAAGAACGAAAAAGAAGAGCAGGACAAGCCCTCACAGAAGAGGAATGGACAGATCTGGTATTTGCCGGCAGCAGTTACGGGCAGATACAAGGATTTGAAAGCGGCTTTCGGTATGCTATGACATTGATGGCTGAAAGTCTATGCAATTAAAAAGCCCCACAGTGCGGCAACACTACGGGGCAAAAACCAAAATAACCCAATACATGAAATATAGGGCTACCATGATTATAGCGGTCATGTAGTCCTATTTCAATACGAACTGTTGTTCGCAGAGAGGAGACAATATGGCAGTTGACAAGAGAGGAAGAAAGCTTCCAAAGGGAATACGACAGCGTTATAACGATTTTGAGGGGCGTTTTATGTATCAAGGGGAAAGATACCTTGTACATGGGAAAACGGTCACAGAGACGCAGAAAGCAATGACAGAGTTAAGATATAAACTGGAACATGGATTGTATGTAGTAAAAGAGAAAATCACTCTGGATAAGTGGTTCGAAACATGGATTGACGAGTATAAGAGAAAACAGGTGAAAATAGGGACGTGTATTAGATATCAGGAAGTGTACGGGGATATAATCCAGAAGAGAATGGGAATGAAGTATATAAATGAGATCAGAGGGGAACATATACAAAAATTATATAATGAGCTTTCAGATCAGGGGTATTCTAATGCAACAATAAAACTTGGAAGAGCTATTTTGAGCGGATGTTTAAAGCAGGCTGTAAAGAATAAACTAATAGAACGAAATCCTGTAGAAATTGCAGATTTGCCACGCCAAACAGAAAAGAAGGAAAGACAAGCAATGACAAGAGAACAGCAGGCCTTATTTATGGAATATGCAAAGGAGAGCTATTTACACAATTATTTTGAAGTGATGCTTCGGACAGGTATGAGAAGTGGTGAGCTGCGAGGGTTGATTTATGCCAGAGACATAGACAAGAAAAATAAGGTGATTCACGTACAGAGGACATTGAAATATGGGAATGTACAAGGGTATAAAATACCACAGAATATGATTGTGAAAAAGGAATATCAGGAGAAAGTTGGAGCTACGTTTTTTACGGATGCACCAAAAACAGCGTCATCACGAAGGGATATACCGATGACGGCTGAAATAGAGCGTTGCCTGGATGCTCAACGTAGTTACTGGGGATTCAAAGTAGACTCACTGGACAGATTCTTGTTTTGTACAGAAACCGGTGATCCTTTGAGTAAAGAGCGTGTACAGTCAGAAATTAATCGTATAATAAAACGAATTCGAGAGGACGGGCATGATTTTCCACGCATAACATCACATGTATTCCGGCACACTTTCGCTACAAGAGCAATCGAAGCAGGAATGCAGCCACAGGTATTAAAAACCATTCTGGGGCACAGTTCACTTGCTATGACAATGGATCTGTACAGTCATGTATTGCCAGATACAAAAGCGCAGGAAATGGAGAAAATAGCAAACATATTTTAAGAGAGGGCAGCAGTTAGCTGCTCTTTTGCTAAGTTTGCACAGACCAAAAAAGTACCAAAAAAGTACCAAATTGCCCAAATTATTATAAACTACCATAAATCGAAAATCCACATAAAGCCTTGATTTTACGCCTAAAATACAATAGGATAAACTATAGTAAATAGAATCAGTTAAAATTGCGGGTTCGGGAAAGGGTAATGAAAAAGGAGCGTGAAAGGATGAGTGAATTTTATAATTCTCTCGCAGAAAAAATGCAGAGTGGTTCCTGTGTTGTTATGACAGTATTAGAGGGAGAATCGGCAGGAAAGAAATTACTTGTGACAGAGCCGGTGGAGCAATATGAGGGACATGCAGTGTTTTGTGAGCGTGCAGGTTCTTTGCCCAGGCTGGTGATCTGCGGAGGCGGTCATGTGTCCATACCTATGATCCGGATGGGGAAAATGCTGGGATTTCAGGTGACGGTTCTTGAGGATCGTCCCAAATTTGCGGACAATGCAAGAGTGGCAGGCGCGGATGTGGTGATCTGCGATTCTTTTGAGCATGGACTTGAAAGCATATCAGGAGGAGAAGATACATATTTTATTATTGTGACAAGAGGACACCGGTATGATGAAGTGTGTCTGGGAGCAATCGTAGAGAAGCCAAATGCTTATATTGGAATGATGGGCAGCCGCCGCAGAGTGGCGATCGTCAAAGAAGAGCTTTTTGAGCAGGGACATGAACGTGAGAAGCTGGATGAGGTGTACACACCGATTGGTCTGAAGATCGGCGCTGAGACACCGGAAGAAATTGCAGTGTCTGTTATGGCAGAAATCATTCAGGTGAAACATGAAAAAGCAGAAGGATGCGGATATTCCAAAGAATTGTTGGAGGCGCTGTGTGATGAGGACTGTAAAAAGCAGAAAAAAGTACTTGCAACGATCATTTCCAGAAAAGGATCTGCACCGAGAGGCGTGGGAACAAAAATGCTGATCCTGGAGGATGGAACACTGATCGACACGATCGGAGGCGGATGCGCGGAAAGTGATGTGATCACAAAAGCACTGCTGATGATGCGGGAAGAAAAAGTGCGGTTTCAGATTTGTATGGTGGATATGACAAGGGAAGCTGCAGAAGAGGAAGGGATGGTCTGCGGCGGACGGATTGAAGTAATGCTGGAACGAGTTTAGTATCCGTTACTGTTCACAGTAACTTCGTATACCGGATTCATTTTTCATGGAAGAGCTGTTGACATTCAAAATAGGGAATGTTAATATAAATTTAACATAGTGAAAGCAATAATTGTGCGAATTGCATAAAATGGTGCTTATATAGGTTCATAATTGGTTGGACGTATCTACCAGCTGCCGCAAACAGCTGACTATAAGCAGAGTGGGATGGGAAAGTCCCGGTCTGTGGTCGGGCGGAAAGAGTAGGAGGTCAGTCAATGAATGAACCTGTTTTTATATTAAAAGGGAATATTGTATACAGCAAAAATAAAGATGAACTAAGGATCTTAAAAGGGCACTATCTGATCAGCGAAAGCGGTCTGGTCAAGGGGGTTTTTGAGAAAGTGCCGCCAGAATATGCACAGGTATCGGTATCTGATTATGGGGAGTGTCTGATTATTCCAGGACTGACAGATCTGCATGTGCATGCTCCGCAGTATACATTCCGGGCAATGGGAATGGATATGGAGCTTTTGGAATGGCTGGAGACGAATACGTTTCCGGAGGAGGCAAAATATCAGGATCTGGAGTATGCCCGGCGTGCATATCGTATCTTTACTGACAATCTAAAGAGAAGTGCAACGACAAGAGCATGTATTTTTGGAACGATCCACAGAGATGCCACACTGCTTTTAATGGATCAGCTGGAACAAAGCGGACTGGTGACGTATGTGGGAAAAGTGAATATGGATCGCAACTGTCCGGATTATCTCAGAGAGGAATCGGCAGAAGAATCAGGGATTCAGACAGTGGAATGGATCAAGGATGTATTGCATAAAAAATATCAGAATACCATGCCGATCCTGACGCCAAGGTTTACACCGAGCTGCAGTGATGAACTGATGGAGAATTTAAAGAAAATTCAGATGTATTACCAGATTCCGGTACAGTCACACTTATCAGAAAATCCAGGAGAGATTGCCTGGGTGAAGGAGCTTTGCCCGTGGTCGGAGTTTTACGGGGATGCTTATGACAGATTTGGATTGTTTGGGGCAGACTGCAAAACCGTGATGGCGCATTGTGTGTATTCCGGAAAAGAAGAGCAGCAGCGAATGAAAGAAAACGGAGTATTTATCGCCCATTGTCCGGAATCCAATATGAACTTGTCATCGGGGGTGGCGCCGGTTCGGACATTCCTGGAGGAAGGACTGCATGTGGGAATTGGAAGTGATGTAGCAGGGGGCTCCACAGAAAATCTGTTCAAAGCAATGGCGCTTGCAATCCAGGCCTCCAAGCTGCGCTGGAGGATGCAGGATGACAGTTTAAAACCACTGACATTGGAGGAAGTATTTTACATTGCCACAAAAGGCGGCGGTGAATTCTTTGGAAATGTGGGAAGCTTTGAACCGGGATTTGAACTGGATGCAGTTGTCCTGGATGACACAAGAATTGTGCATTCGCAAAATCTGGATGTGAGAGCACGTCTGGAGAGAATGATTTATCTGGCAGATGAGAGAGAAGTACGTGCGAAATACGTGCGAGGCAGAGAAATCTGTCTGCAATAAAAATTGGGAATGTCAAAATAAATTGCGGAGGTGACGTATCATGGAGGAAAGAGAACATGTAGTCGGCAAGAGTGTAACGAGAGTGGATGCTTTGGAAAAAGTGACCGGACGGGCAAAATATACGGAGGATCTGTGTGATAAAAGCGCTTATATTGCGCGGGTACTGCATGCGAATATCGCTCATGGAATCGTAAGATCAGTGGATACCAGTGAGGCGCAAAAACTTTCCGGGGTTGTAAAGATCGTGACTTGCTTTGATGTGCCGAAATATTATTTCCCGACCGCGGGACATCCGTGGTCTACGGATCCTGCACATCAGGATGTCAAAGACCGCCTGCTTTTAACGGAGCATGTGCGGTTTTACGGGGATGATGTGGCAGCAGTTGTTGCGGAGAATGAAGTGGCAGCAGCTCAGGCGCTGCGGCTGATCAAGGTGGAGTATGATCCCCTTCCGTTTGTGCTGGATGTACAAAAGGCAATGGAAGAGGACGCTCCGCAGCTTCATGAAAACTATCCGGGAAATGTGTTGAAACACACTTCGATCCACAAGGGGGATTTTGAAAAAGCAAAAGAAGAGCCGGGGCTGATCAAAGTGGAGGGCTGGTATCAGACACCAACTGTGCAGCATTGTCATATCGAGAATTTTATCTGTTATGCGTATATGGAACAGGGCAGGTACGTGATCGTCTCTTCTACGCAGATTCCTCATATCTGCAGGCGGGTTGTCGGGCAGGCGCTTGGAATCCCATGGGGAAATGTGCGGGTGATCAAGCCATACATAGGAGGCGGTTTTGGAAACAAGCAGGACATTCTGTATGAGCCGTTGTGTGCATATCTGTCACAGACAGTTGGCGGACGGCTTGTAAAGTTGGATGTGTCACGGGAAGAAACGTTTGTATGTAACCGGGTACGCCATGCGATCAGGACACATCTGATCTCTTATGTACGTCCAAATGGTGAGATCGCTGCAAGAAAAGCGGAGTGCTTTTCCGATCAGGGGGCGTATGCATCTCATGGACACAGCATTGGAGCAAAGGCTCTTGGATCTTTCCCGCAGCTGTATCCGTGTGAGAACTTTGAGGGAGATGTGTACACGGTATTTACCAACAAACCGGTATCAGGAGCTATGCGCGGGTATGGAATCCCGCAGGCGATGTTTGCGATGGAAAGCCATACGGATGACATTGCGGTAAAACTTGGGATTCCACCGTATGAATATCGCTGGAAATATCTGATGCCAAAAGGATATACGGATGGATTTTCAAAAAATGTCAATTATTATGATACCTTCAGGGAATGCATGGAAAAAGGCAGTGTCAGTGTAGATTATGAGCGAAAACGCAGAGAATATGCACAACAAACCGGGGATATCCGCAAAGGGATCGGAATGGCGGCATTCTGGTACAATACCGGTGTCTGGCCGATTTCTCTGGAGACATCCTCCTGTCGTATGGTCATGAATCAGGACGGTTCTATTCAGGTGCAGGTAGGGGAGACGGAGATTGGACAGGGCGCAGATACTGCATTTGCGCAGATGGCGGCAGAGACACTGGGGATTCCGTTTGATATGGTTCATGTGATGACCATGCAGGATACGGATATCACACCGTTTGGTCTTGGAGCCTATGCGTCCAGGCAGACCTATATGGCTGGATTTTCCATTCGGCAGACAGCAGAGCTGTTAAAAAGTCATATTTTGGATACGGCAGTGGAGATGACGCGGCAGATGAAAGAAAATCTGGATATTATAGATGGAAACATTGTGCGTACGACAGACGGCAGTGTTCTAATGTCATTGGGTGAGCTGGCAACAGAAAAACTCTACAGCCTGACTAACTGCGGACATCTCACGGCAGAGAGTACCTATCAGATCAAAAACAATGCCTACTCTTTCGGCTGTACCTTTGCGGAGGTAGAGGTAGATATTCCGGGATGCCGGGCCACACTGACGAATATCGTCAATGTACATGACTGCGGAAGGCTGATCAATCCGGCGCTGGCGGAAGCGCAGGTGCATGGAGGCATGAGTATGGGAATTGGATTCGGACTTTTCGAAGAGCTGAAATTTGATGAGAAAACAGGAAGACCTTTGAACAATAATCTTCTGGACTATAAGATGGCAACATTTGAAGATCATCCCGATCTGCACGGAGAGTTTGTGGAAAACTATGAGCCCACCAGTGCTTACGGAACGAAAGCTCTCGGAGAACCGCCGGTATGTTCGGTTGCGCCGGCGATCCGCAATGCGATTTTAAACGCAACCGGATCAGGGCTCAATGAGCTTCCGATGAATCCGCACAGGCTGTTTGTAAAATTCCGGGAAGACGGATTGATTTAATGGGGAAAGGTCGTGAACGAATATGTATGATATCAAAGCGCTCCATGAAGCAGAAAATGTACAGGATGCCATCTGCCTTCTGACAGAGCATCCGCAGGCACAGATCATTGCAGGGGGAAGTGATGTGCTGGTCCAGATCCGTGAGGGAAAGCGGGCAGGAGTGGAACTTGTCAGTATTTATGGGCTGGATGAATTAAGAGGAGTGAGTCTGGAAGAAGATGAGACGCTCAGAATCGGATCACTCACCAGTTTTTCCCATATCACAAAAAATGAACTGATCCAGAAATATATTCCCGTCCTTGGGGAAGCGGTGGATATGGTGGGAGGTCCTCAGATCCGCAATATCGGGACTATCGGAGGAAACACATGCAATGGTGTGACTTCTGCAGATTCGGCGTCTACGCTGTTTGCGTGGGATGCAATCGTAGAACTGACAGGCCCGGAAGGTATCAGAAGACTTCCGATCCGGGAGTTTTATATCAAAGCCGGAAAAGTGGATATAAGACCGGGAGAGCTTCAGACCGGAATTTTGATTCCAAAACAATCATATCAGGGGTACCAGGGACACTATATTAAATATGCCATGAGAAACGCCATGGATATCGCAACCCTCGGATGTTCTGCCAATGTAAAGCTTTCAGAGGATAAGACTGTGATTGAGGATGTCCGGATTGCGTATGGTGTGGCGGGGCCGATCCCGATGCGTGCAGTCCATGCAGAAGAGGCAGGACGAGGAAAAGAAGTATCTGCCCGTATACTGGAGGAAATTGCAGAGCAGGTGCTTTTTGATATCCATCCAAGGGACAGTTGGAGAGCCAGCAAGGCATTTCGGGAGCATATCGCAAGAGTTTTATGTCAGCGCGCTCTAAAAGAGGCGATTGTCAGGGCAGGAGGTGTCATCCATGAGTGAGAAGCAGTATAAACTGGTAAAATGTACCATCAACGGAGAATACAGGGAGACCATGGTGGATGTCCGCGCATCACTGACGGATATGCTGAGAAATGATTATCGGCTGACCAGTGTAAAAAAGGGCTGTGAAGTCGGGGAATGCGGAGCATGTAATGTGATCATTGACGGCGAGTGCTTTAACTCCTGTATTTATCTGGCAGTGTGGGCAGATGGAAAAAATATCCGCACGCTGGAGAGTCTTCTGGGACCGAATGGAGAATTGTCGGATATCCAACAGGCGTTTATTGATGAGACTGCGGTACAATGTGGATTCTGCACACCGGGAGTGATCATGAGTGCAGTGGAGATTTTAGAGTCAGGCAAAGAATATACAAGAGAAGAATTACGGAAACTTTTATCAGGACACCTGTGCCGCTGTACCGGATATGAAAATATTTTGAATGCGGTACAAAAGACCATGTACAAACGACTGGGAAAAACTGAAAATTAGGATTTAGGTGCTGTCGCATAAGTTCTTTTTTGAAATCTGGACACAATATCTGTAAAAAGAAAGGACAGATTATGAAAAAGAATATGGCTGGATTGATTCTGGTATTATTTGCGATAGCACTTTTTATGACCGGATGTGAGAAAAAAGCGCAGGAAAAAGAAGAAGCGCAGGAGGCGTCGGCCAGACAGCTGGTGATCCAGAAACAGACGCAGACAGAAATCGCAGAAAAAAAGATCGAAGAAAAAAGACGAGAGCTGCCCAATCAGGCACAGATTGAAATGGAAGTGATCCTGCAGAAGCCGGAACTACCGACCGGGTGTGAAAGTGTTGCGCTGACTATGGTTTTGAAACAGAAAGGATATCCAATCGAAAAAACCACGATTGCAGAAGAATATCTGATCTACAATCGGGACAACTATGCATCCGGGTATGTGGGAGATCCCTCTACGTATGGAGGAGTGGGCATCTATCCGCCAGGACTTGTAAATACAGCAAACTGCTTTTTGAAACAGCGATATCAGCAGCATACAGCGTATGATGTCAGCAAGCTGAGTCTGGAGGAGCTGCTTCCGTATGTGGCAGCCGGAAATCCGGTGCTTTTGTGGCTGACATCAGATCTGGAAGCTCCCTATTTTTCGAGTCAGAGTGTAGAGTATGGAGGGGATTCATATCGATGGTACTGGAATGAACACTGTGTAGTGTTTGGCGGATACGATCTGGAAAAGCAAAGCGTGACGTTGTTTGATCCCCTGAAGGGGAAAGCAGAGGAATCTCTTGAGCGGGTAGAGGAAATTTATAATCAGACAGGAAAATATGCAATGACGGTATACTAAAAAACATCTGTGAAGAACAAAAAATAAAGTTCTTCACAGATGTTTTTTATGGTCTGCTGTGTGATTCAATATGATTTTTGATCGCTTCAAAACTTTCTTTGCTGATGATGTGTTCCATGCGGCAGGCATCTTCTGCGGCAATAGCTTCATCTACCCCAAGCTGTGTCAGCCATGCAGTCAGAAGCTTGTGACGCTCATAAATCATATCGGCAATGGCTTTTCCTGATTCTGTAAGATAGATAAATCCTTCCTTCGTAACCGTGATATGTTCTTTCTCACGAAGATTCTTCATGGCAACACTGACGCTGGATTTTTTGAATCCCAGTTCTTCAGCGATATCAACAGAGCGTACAACCGGACGTTCCTGACTTAAGATCAGAATCGTTTCCAGATAATTTTCTGCAGATTCGTTTGTCTTCAATGTATGCACCTCGTTTCTCGTTAAATTGTCTTTAGTATATCATATTTTAGAAGAGACGGCAAATACTATAATGTTATTGACAACTTATGAATGTTAGAATATACTAACTAATGAAAAAAATAGTCAGTAACAGATTCAAAAGGAAAGGGGAGCGGACTGTGAATGCTGTGAAAATGCAAAGAGAGATGATTTTGCAGAGATTGAAAGAGCAGGGATGCAGGATTACAAAGCAAAGATTGGCTCTCATTGACATCATTTTAGAAAATGAGTGCTCCAGCTGTAAAGAAATTTATTATAAAGCTGTCAGAATGGATGAGAAGATTGGGATTGCCACGGTATACAGAATGATAAATATGCTGGAAGAAATCGGAGCGATCAGCAGAAGAAACATGTATAAAGTAGAATGTCCAGGTGCTTGTCCAAAGGAAGATGCCTGCGTTGTTGTGTTGGATGATGAAAGCGTGTGCCGGATTTCTCCCCAGAAATGGAAAGCTATCGTAGAAGAGGGGCTGCAGGCATGCGGATATCTTCATAACCGGAAAGTGGTATCTATTTCTTTTAATCCGGAACAGTGCATGAAAGGCATGATCTGAGAGAAAAAATAAAAAAGAGATTGACAAATGAAAGGGATAAGAATAAACTGAATAATGTTAGGAGCACCTAACGAATAATAGTTTTGGAATATAAAAGTTAGTATTGGCTGGAAAGGAGAGATTATGATGCCTTTGACGATGGCAGCAGCAAATGAAATCAATTATATTAAGAAAGTCGGAGGAAACAGTGAAGTGAAACGTCACCTGGAAACTCTTGGGTTTGTAGCCGGAGGAGAAGTGCGGGTGATTTCTCAGTTAAATGGAAATCTGATCGTAAGCATCAAAGATTCCAGAGTCGCGATCAGCAAAGAGATGGCAAACAAGATCATGGTCTAAAGGAGGAAGAGGGAAAATGAAGACATTGCGAAATATTGCCGTAGGTGAGACTGCAAAAGTGAAACGACTTCATGGCGAGGGCGCCTTAAAACGCCGTATCATGGATATGGGAATTACAAAAGGCAGCCAGATTTATGTACGCAAGGTGGCTCCGCTTGGTGATCCGGTCGAGATCACGATCCGCGGATACGAATTGTCTTTGCGAAAAGACGATGCGGACTGTATTGAGATGGAGTAAAGAAAGGAAAGGGAGAGAGTGATGGCGATTAAAATTGCTTTGGCAGGAAATCCAAACTGCGGAAAAACGACGATGTTCAATGCTCTGACAGGTGCCAATCAGTATGTTGGAAACTGGCCGGGAGTTACGGTGGAAAAGAAAGAAGGAAAATGTAAGGAGAATAAGGATGTAATTGTAACAGACCTTCCGGGAATTTACTCTTTGTCTCCATATACACTGGAGGAAGTTGTAAGCCGTGACTATTTATTAAAAGAAAAGCCGGAAGCGATCATCAATCTGGTGGATGCCACAAACATTGAACGAAATCTGTATCTGACAACACAGCTTTTAGAGCTTGGAATTCCGGTTGTAATTGCGCTGAATATGGCGGATCTGCTGGAAAAGAATAAAATCAGCATCGATACAAAAGCACTGGAAAAAGAACTGGGATGTAAGGTAGTCAAGACTTCAGCATTAAAGGGAACCGGAATTCACGAAGTAGTGAAAGAGGCTGTCACAGCAGCGAAAAAAGAAAGCATTGTTTCAGGAAAAATAAAGTTTTCAAAGGATACCGAAGCGGCTGTTTCCGAGATGGAAGAACAGTTGCCTTCATCGGTTTTAAAAGAACAGAAAAGATGGTATGCGATCAAGCTGCTGGAACGCGATGCGAAAGTATTGGAGCAGTTAAAACTGACTGCATCTGTACAGAATCAAGTAGAAAAAATCGCTGCCAGACTGGAAGAAAAGCTGGATGATGACACAGAATCTATTATCACAAATGAGCGTTATGAGGCAATCACACATGTAGTAGAAAAATGTGTAAAGAAGCCAAAAGAAAAACTCTCGACTTCAGATAAAATCGACCAGATTGTGACAAACAGGATACTGGGACTTCCAATCTTTCTTGGTGTGATGTATGTCGTATATGCGATTGCAGTCATGACCATTGGAACTTATGTGACAGACTGGACCAATGATGTACTGGTAGTAGCGATTCAGGATGCGGCGGCATCCGGATTGCAGGCGATCGGTACAGCGGCATTTCTGGAAGATCTGATCGTAAACGGAATTATCGGCGGATTGGGTGCAGTACTTGGATTCCTTCCGCAGATGGCGATTTTGTTTGTATTGCTCTCTATTCTGGAAGATTGTGGATATATGGTCAGAGTTGCCTTTGTCATGGACCGTATTTTCCGTAAATTCGGACTTTCAGGAAAGAGTTTTATTCCACTTTTGATTTCATCAGGATGTGGAATTCCTGGAATTATGGCATCCAAGACGATTGAGAATGACAATGACAGACGACTGACAATTATGACATCCACATTTGTACCTTGTGGTGCAAAGCTTCCGGTTATTGCTTTGATGGCTGGTGTGATCGGTTCAGAGGCAACGGGATTTCCGGCAGGAGCTCTGACATTTATCATGTACGTGATCGGTGTTGCGGCAGTGCTGGTTTCCGCAATTATTCTGAAAAAGACAAAACCGTTCCACGGAGATGCGGCACCGTTTGTAATGGAGCTTCCGGCATATCACCTTCCACAGGCGAAGACAGTACTGATCCATACATGGGAAAGACTCAAAGGATTTATCAGAAAAGCCGGAACGATCCTGCTGCTTGCTTGTATCGTAATGTGGTTCCTTGGAGGATATGGATTTACAGATGGAAGCTTTGGGGCTGTAGAGGATTCTGCAGACAGTATTCTGGCATCCATCGGAAGTGTGATCGCAGTGATCTTTACACCGCTTGGATTTGGAAAATGGCAGCCGGTGGCAGCTTCTCTTTCCGGATTCTCAGCAAAAGAAGCAATCGTAACGACAATGGGAGTTCTGGCAAATGTAGCCGGAGATACAGAAGACCCGGCAGTTGTGGCACACGGTGTCGCAACATGGTTCCCGTCAGCGGCAGCCGGATTCAGTTTCCTGCTCTTTAACCTTTTGGATTCGCCGTGTCTGGCAGCAATCGCTACCATGGCAAAGGAACTCAATGACAGAAAATGGTTCTGGTTTGCAATCCTGTTCCAGAACGTATTTGCATACGTAGTAACATTTATGGTATATCAGATCAGTGGTGTTGCGACAGGTGCGCTTACATTTGGAGCGTCTACAGTAGTTGCAATTCTGCTGCTGGCAGTTGTCTTATATCTGTTATTCAGAAAAGATCCGTATAAAGGAAAAGCAGTGAGTGTAAAGCGTTCTGTGGCAGAAGCCTGAAGGAGAAAAAATGGGCGGAATAAAATCGGCAGTATCTATGGGATACGCGGTAGTGTTTGTAATACTTCTTTATTTAGTTGGCATTGGAATCTCGAGTCTGATACAATATATAAAAAAGAAATTTAGAAGGTGATAATCGTGAATGCAGCAACATGTATTATTTTGATCATTTTAATTGTAATTGTTTCGTTTTCAATCCGTGCGACGATCCGTGATCGGAAAAAAGGCGGATGTGCAGGGTGCTCCGGATGCGGCGGAAGCTGCAGCGGATGTCACAGTGAAGTGGAACAGACAAAGAAATCTGAGTAAAAAAGCAGAATGAAAAGTGTGGTATCAGCAGAGTGTAACATCTTGAAAAATGTCACTGTGGTATCGCACTTTTTTAAATCAGCAGTTGATAAAATTTATCGATAAAAAGATTTTAGATTGACGCATGAAAATCAGGGTTCTAGAATGAGCGTAATGTAACCAGAAAGTACAAGTGATCGATGGATTTTAGAAAGAAGGGAAACAGATGAAACAACACCGATTTTGGGCGTGGGCAACAGTATGCTGCGCAGTAATGGTATTTTATACCGGTTACAAACATAAGTAAGATAGAAAAAGAGAGTCAGTTTACAGGAGGAAGAAAAGATGTTAGATGTATTTAAAATGAAAAAATTAGGAATTTTTGCAGGTGGTGTTTTATTCGGAACAGCAGGAGTGAAGCTGTTATCAAGCAAAGATGCAAAAAAAGTGTATACAAATTGTACAGCTGCAGTGCTTCGTGCAAAAGATTCCGTTATGAAGACAGCATCCACTGTACAGGAAAATGCAGAAGATATTCTGGCGGAAGCAAAACAGATCAATGAAGAGAGAGCGGCAAAAGAAGCAGCTCTTAAGCAGGAAGCAGAAGAAGTAACAGAAGAGACAGTGGCAGACAACACCGATTTTGCAGAAGAGGCATAAGATAAAAAGAGGGATTTGATTGAAGTTTATAATTAAGCATGAAATACCGGGAAGAATACGGGTGCATATGGTGCAGCCGAAAATGACGTTTGAAGAGGCGGATATTCTGCTGTATTATCTCGTAAACCTGGAAAATGTGACAAAAGCAAAAGTATATGAAAGAACACAGGATGCGGTGATCTATTATGAAAAGGACCGGCGGGAAATCATCAAGGCACTGCAGAAGTTTGGGTATGATCGGGTGACAGTGCCGGAGGGGCTGACCGAGCATTCCGGAAGGCAGATGAACGCAGAATATCAGGAAAAACTGCTCATGAAGGTCGTGATGCGTTTTGGTGGGAAGCTTCTGATACCGGCACCGGTACGGGCGGTCTGGACAGGTGTCCGTTCTCTGAAATATCTGCAGCAGGGGATCGCGAGTCTGAAAAAAGGCAGACTGGAAGTGGCGGCTCTGGATGCAACTGCGATCGGTGTTTCCATCCTGCGCAGAGATATGAATACCGCAAGTTCGATCATGTTCATGCTCGGTATCGGAGAATTACTGGAGGAATGGACACATAAAAAATCTGTCGGAGATCTGGCACGCGACATGTCCCTGAATGTAGGGAAAGTCTGGCTTTTAAGAGAGGAACAGGAGATTCTTGTTCCTGCAAAACAGATTGAACCGGAAGATCTTGTAGTAGTCCGCATGGGAAATGTGATTCCATTTGATGGAGTCGTATCCGGCGGTGAGGCAATGGTCAATCAGGCGTCTATGACAGGAGAAGCAGTTCCGGTGAAAAAGACAGCGGAAAGCTATGTATATGCAGGAACTGTTGTAGAAGAAGGGGAACTGATCATCTGCGTGAAAGCGGTGAGCAGAGCAACCCGTTTTGAAAAAATCGTGACCATGATCGAAGAGTCTGAAAAATTGAAATCAAATCTGGAGAGTCATGCAGAACATCTGGCAGATCAACTGGTTCCGTATACACTGGCAGGAACGATTCTGACCTGGCTGCTGACAAGAAATGTGACCAAGGCACTGGCAGTACTGATGGTAGATTTTTCGTGTGCACTCAAGCTGGCGATTCCAATTTCGGTACTGTCTGCGATCCGGGAGGCAGGTGCACATAATATTACCGTAAAAGGCGGAAAATATATGGAAGCTGCCGCAAATGCCACAACGATCGTGTTTGATAAGACGGGGACACTTACAGAGGCGCGACCGACGGTACGAAAGGTGGTTTCTTTCTGCGAGCAGAGTGAGGATGAGCTGCTGAGAATGGCGGCCTGTCTGGAGGAACATTTTCCACATTCCATGGCAAAGGCTGTTGTGGAAGCCGCCAGAAAAAGAGGGCTGGAGCATGAAGAGATGCACAGCAAGGTCAATTATATTGTTGCACATGGAATTTCCTCCACGATCGAAGGAAAACGTGTGGTGATCGGAAGTCATCATTTTGTATTTGAAGATGAAAAATGCTCGGTCAGAGAACCGTGGATCCGACAGTTTGAAACACTTCCGGAAGAATGTTCTCTGCTCTATCTTGCCATTGAGCATGAGCTTGCTGCAGTTGTATGTATTGAAGATCCGCTGCGCAAAGAAGCGGCAGATGTAGTGCGTGCTTTGAAGGCAACAGGGCTTGAGAAAGTCGTGATGATGACAGGAGATAGTGAAAAAACGGCTGCTTCTGTGGCGAGAAGAGTTGGTGTGGATGCATATTATTCAGAAGTTCTGCCTGAGGATAAGGCAAAATTTGTGGAACAAGAGCGCGCATCCGGCCGTACGGTGATTATGATCGGTGATGGAATCAACGATTCTCCAGCATTGTCTGCAGCAAATGTGGGAATTGCAATTCGTGACGGTGCGCAGATCGCACAGGAAATTGCGGATATCACAATTTCGGCAGAAAACTTGTGGGAAATCGTAATGTTGAGAAGATTAAGTGAGGCGCTGATGCGGCGTATCCAGAAAAATTACAGAAGTATTGTCGGGATCAATGCCACTTTGATATTGCTTGGAGTTACAGGAATCCTGCAGCCTACAACGTCTGCACTGCTTCATAATATGTCTACGCTGACGATCAGCCTGACCAATATGAAAAACTTACTGGACGAAAACTAGTTATTGAGAAAAAAACGATAATAACCCTCTTGATTTTCTGAAATAGTTCCTATAGAATAAAACTAAAGTTAGTTATAACTAACGAATGGGAGCATACAGGAAAATTCAGGAGGTGCGTATGAGTATTGTTATTATCGGAGGACATGACCGAATGGTCTGTCAGTATAAAAAAGTATGTCAGAAATATCAGTGTAAAGCAAAAGTGTTCACACAGATGTCAGGAAATCTGTCCAAAAAGATAGGAACTCCGGATCTGGTCGTTTTATTTACAAATACTGTTTCGCACAAAATGGTGCGGTGTGCAGTGGAGGAAGCAGGCCGCTGCAATGCAGAGATCATCCGCTGCCATACAAGCAGCAAAAACGCACTGGAAGATATCCTGGAAACTGCCTGTGCAGCAGTGTAAAAACGATCAGCTTCAAAAGAGCAAGATAGAAGAGAAATATAGAAAAATGTACAAAAAAGAGAGTATACGATACGAAATATGTATGGTATACTCTCTTTTGATATGAAAAAATGAGGGATGAGGGACATGAACATCAGAAAAAACTATAATCATACATTGAATGCCTGTTACCTTGGCTATATTACCCAGGCAATCGTGAACAATTTTACACCGCTTCTGTTTCTGACATTTCAGAGTACATATGAGATTTCGCTGGATAAGATCGCACTTTTGGTATCCTTTAATTTTGTGGTGCAGTTGATCGTGGATCTGCTGGCCGCAAAATATGTGGACAAGATCGGATACCGCAACAGTGTGGTGGCAGCACATATTTTCGGAGCAGTTGGCCTGGTGGGACTGGCAGTGTTTCCGTCCGTTTTTCCGGATGCGTATGCAGGACTGCTTCTGGCAGTATTTTGTTATGCAATTGGAGGCGGATTGATCGAAGTGCTGATCAGCCCGATTGTAGAATCTTGTCCGACAGAGCGGAAGGCTGCTGCGATGAGTCTTCTGCATTCTTTTTACTGCTGGGGGCATGTAGGCGTGATTCTGATCTCGACGGCATTTTTTGCCATTGCGGGGATTGAGAACTGGAGGATACTGGCTGTGATCTGGGCAATCCTTCCGGCGTTGAATGCAGTATATTTTGGAATGGTACCGATTCAGGCAGAAGAGGAAGACGTTGAGGGGATTCCTGCGCGAGAGTTGTTTAAAATGAAAATTTTCTGGGTGTTAGTATTGCTGATGATCTGTGCAGGAGCATCCGAACAGGGAATGTCCCAGTGGGCGTCAGCATTTGCAGAATCAGGGCTGCATGTAGAAAAGGCAGTCGGGGATCTGGCGGGACCATGCCTTTTTGCACTTTTGATGGGAAGTTCAAGACTGCTCTATGCGAAGATGAGTGAGCGGATCTCATTGCCAAAAATGATGCTCTCAAGCGGAATTTTGTGCATTGTGAGTTATCTGCTTGCCGCATTGTCTCCAAATCCGGTGCTGGCGCTGCTGGGATGTGGGCTTTGTGGATTTTCTGTGGGCGTATTCTGGCCGGGAACCTTTAGTATGGCTGCAGCATCCTGTCCGAAAGGGGGGACTGCATTGTTTGCACTTCTGGCACTTGCGGGAGATCTTGGGTGTTCTTCCGGTCCGGGAGTGGTAGGCGTTGTATCAGGAGCATTTTCAGAGAATCTGAAGGCAGGACTTTTGGCAGCGATCGTATTTCCGGTTCTGCTGATTATCGGACTGCAATTGTTGAAAGAAGGAAATCGAGAGAGAGGGGAAGTAAGATGAAAAAAGAGATGACAAATGATATGACTGTCGGAAGCCCGGCAAAGCTGATCATTCAGTTTATGATTCCGATGTGTCTGGGAAATGTGTTCCAGCAGTTTTACAATATTGCGGATTCCATTATTGCGGGGCAGTTTCTGGGAGTTAATGCTCTGGCCGCAATCGGAAGCACGGGATCGCTGATGTTTTTTGTGACGGGATGGCTGCAGGGGATTACCAGTGGATTTGCGATTCTGGTATCCCAGTGGTTTGGTGCAAAAGACATGAAGCGGATGCGGCATTATGTGGCAATGTCTGTCTATCTGACTTTTGCATTTGCACTGGTTATGACCATTGGATTTGAATTTGCCAATGAGCCGATCCTGCGTCTGATGAATTCCCCGGAAAATCTGATGAAAGATATCAAAGGATATATGGCGGTGATTTACGGCGGTCTGATCGTCACAGCGGCATACAATGCGCTTGCGGCAATTTTAAGAGCCCTGGGAGATTCCAAATCGCCATTGTATTTTCTGATCATTTCGGCGATCATTAACGTGATCCTGGATATTGTATTTATTGTGAATTTCGGGATGGGAGTGGAAGGCTGCGGATATGCGACTGTGATCGCACAGGCAATTTCCGCACTTCTGTGTCTTGTATACATTGCGAAAAAATTTCCGATCCTGCGGCTTAGGGAAGAGGATTTTAGGATTTCCTGGCAGAGTATGGGACGGCTTCTTGCTCTGGGAATTCCCATGGGACTGCAGTTTTCTATTACGGCGATCGGAACAATCATCGTGCAGGGGGCGGTCAATATTTACGGAGCGGTATATATGGCAGGATTTTCAGCGGCAGGAAAACTGCAGAATATTATAGCAACCGTATTTACTGCATTCGGCGCAACGATCGCGACTTATGTGGGGCAGAACCGCGGAGCCGGGAAAATGGATCGTGTACACAAAGGGGTAAAATATACGCAGATCATGGTTCTTGCGTGGAGCGCGGTCACAATGGTTCTAGTGTATTTCCTCGGAAAAGAGATGACACTGCTGTTTGTAAGTGGAACAGAAACAGAGGTGCTTCATGCGGCAGGAATTTATTTCCATGCAGTATTTTGGGCATATCCGTTTTTAGGAAGTATTTTTATCTATCGAAATGCGCTGCAGGGAATGGGCTACGGTCTTGTTCCGATGCTTGGTGGTGTGTTTGAATTGGCGGCAAGAGCGCTGATCGTACTTTTAGTGGCAGGAAAGACGAGCTTTTTCGGTGTTTGCCTTGCAGATCCAGCGGCATGGATCTCAGCATTGATTCCATTGATTCCGTATTACATTTATGTGATGAAAAAATATGAAAAGCAGAAACAGCTGGAGGGATAGTGCATAAGAGAAGAGACAACAGGTGGAGAACATTCATCTGTCGTCTCTTTTTTGTCAGTTGTGTTGTGAAATGTGCAAGTTGTGCAAAAAAACTCAAAAATAAAAAGAAATGTGGTAGAGTGTGGATATAGAAAGCCGGTCATAGGGGCAGGTGCGCATATAAGGAGGTGAGAAACGTGATGAACTGGTGGATGGAAAAATGGAATCATTTCGAAAAGAAGCATCCGAAGCTTTCCAAATGGATATATCAGATTGCATTTTTTTTTGTATTCAGCATGGGAGTGACCATAGTCCAGTATTTGTTTTTTACATTTATGCCGGGTATTCTTGGAGAAAAACTGGCCGGAACAGAATTTATGTGGCCACAGGTGCCGATGAAGATTGCAGGAGTGGAATTTACATGGAGCTTATTGGGGTATAATGTCTTGAGAGATGCATCTGGTGCGGTGCTGATCGGTGGAGGACTCGGATACTTTATCAGCTATGAAGTGGGCTCATTTGTTGCACAGTGTATCAATTTTCCGCTGCAGAGAAATGTTACATTTAAAAGCCACGGAAATCCTGTATATCAGGCAATGTGGTATTTTATAGCGTGGATTTTGATTTCGCTGATCTGCAACGGATTCAACAATCTGTGGATGCCGATCGCATCGGCTCTGGTTCCGCCGGCAATATATAATATTCTTGTGACATTTGTCACAGGAGGCGTGTCCATGGTTATATTCTTCTTTGTATTTAAGATTATCTTTCCAGAAGGAGAGACAAAAAAGAAGTAATATAAAATACAGAACGGAAAGAGGAGAAAAGGTTTATGAAAGAAAAGAAAGGCTGGAGTGTCGAACGGATTGCGAAAACCGCAGTTCTGACCGCAGGGATTTTGATCGTGATTGCAATTGTCGCATCTATGATCTTCAAAAATCCGATAGGAGCGAACGTAAGATTAATTACAAGATTAATTTTCGCAGGAACAGTAGTGACTGCTGTTTTTATTCTTGCAATGTGGATTTACAGGGCAAGAAAAAATAAAAGAATGTTGAAAATCTTTTCGGCATTGTTGTGTGTATTATTAGCAGTTGTGATAGTTATCAATTTGGCAGTTATGAATTTTTATGTGATGATCAACCAGTTTTTACATAGAAATACAGCAGATCCAGAAACGGTTGTCAATGAGACACAGGTGGCAAGAGAAGTGACAGAGCAGATTGAAGAAGAGGGGCTTGTATTACTTAGAAATGAGAAAAACGCACTTCCTATGACAGAAACGAAGGCAAATGTATTCGGATTTGCATCTGATGCGATCATCTATGGAGGTTCCGGATCCGGAGCAGCGGATGAAAGCAAAAATGTCAATTTAAAGACTGCACTGGAAAATGTGGGAATCGAAGTAAATGAAGAACTGTCAGATTTCTACAAACAAAAAAATGATGAAGCAAAGGCAAAAAACGGAGTTACAATCGCATTGAGTGATTATAGTGTCAAAGAGCCTTCTGTAGACAACTATGAAAATGGACTTCTGGAACATGCAAAGGACTTTTCTGATACAGCGATTGTTGTGTTTGGCCGTGCTGGCGGTGAAGGTGCTGATATGCCGATGGATATGGCAGCATATGAAGGCGGTACAGAGGGCAGACATTACATGGAGCTGACAGAAAATGAAGAAGCAATGTTTGACATGGTAAAAGAAAACTTTGAAAAAGTAATCGTGTTGATCAACTCTTCTTCTCCGATGGAATTGGGATTCCTTGAAAATGAGAAAGTAGACGCTGCAATGTGGATCGGTGGACCTGGATCCGTTGGGTTACAGGGTGTTGCCAACGCACTTTGCGGAGAGGTAAACCCATCCGGCCGTCTGGTAGATACCTATGCTTATGATGCAACTTCAAGTCCGGCATACATGAATATCGGTGATTTTACTTATACAGGAACAGAACATGAAAATGGCGGAATGCTCGGAGGCGTGGCACCATACAAATTCATGAATTATCAGGAAGGTATTTATGTCGGATACCGTTATTATGAAACTGCCGCACAGGATGGTTATATTAATTATGAAGAAACAGTACAGTATCCATTTGGATATGGTCTGTCATATACGACATTCGAGCAGAAGATGGGTGAACTTTCTGCAGATGGAGATTCTATCAGTGTTGATGTTACTGTTACAAATACAGGAAAAGTTCCTGGAAAAGAGGTTGTTCAATTATACTATACTCCACCATATACAAAGGGCGGGATTGAAAAATCACATGTTGTTCTGGCAGCATTTGACAAAACAGATGTGTTGAAACCGGGCGAAAGCCAGACACTTACACTGTCCTTTATGAAAGAAGATATGGCAAGTTATGATTACAAAGATGCAAAAGCCTATGTTCTGGAAAAAGGGGATTACGCGATCAAATTGATGAAAAACAGTCATGATGTCATTGATCAGCGTACATACAAAGTAAAAGAAACTGTGGTCAATAGAGAAAGTGACCTTGTAGAAGCAACCAACCAGTTTGATGATGTGGCTGGAGATATTACTTATGTAAGCCGCGCGGACTGGGAAGGTACAATGCCAAAAGAAAAGGCAAAGGATCAGGCTCCATCTAAGGAAGTACTCAAAGCATTACAAAATACAAAGGTTGAGACAGATCCGGACGCAGAGGATATTGTATTCAAAAAACACGGACTGACTCTCAAAGATGTAAAAGGATTACCATACGATGATCCAAAATGGGAGCAGTTGTTAGAGCAGTTATCGATCAAAGATATGGAACAACTGATCGGAATGAGCGGATGGCAGTCAGTTCGGATCGGATCTGTCGGAAAACCGGAGGTATTGGATGTAGACGGACCGGCAGGACTCAACGGACTGATCAACGGAACAAAAGGAAATCAGTATACAAGTGCGGTTGTAGTGGGCTCAACATGGAATACAGAGTTACCGGAAGCATTTGGTGAGGCTTTGGGTGATGAAGCGTATGCGAACAAAGTATCTGGAATTTATGGTCCGGCTATGAACATTCATCGTACACCATTCAGCGGAAGAAACTTTGAATATTATTCAGAGGATGCATTATTGTCCGGTAAGATGGGAGCAGCAATGGTTCGCGGCTGCAACGAGAAAAATGTGTATACCTATATCAAACATTTCGCATTGAATGACCAGGAGACAAATGCGATCGGCGGTGCAAACTGGTGTAATGAACAAGCGATGAGAGAAATCTATCTCAAACCGTTTGAGCTTTCTGTCAAAGAAGGCGAGTCAAAAGCAATTATGACGACATGGAGCCGAATCGGAGCAACATGGGCAGGTGCAAGCAAACCATTGCTTCAGAATGTTTTAAGAGACGAATGGGGATTTGAAGGATTTGTCATCACAGATAATGCGATGATGGGCGATTTTCAGAACGCAGATCAGGCAATTGCAGCAGGAAATGATATGATGCTGAGTTCTACTCAAAAGGAGATCACCATCGATGAGACAGCCGAAGGCCGTCAGCTCATGAGAAAAGCCTGTCACAACATTTTATATGTAGTTGCAAACAGCAATGCGCTGGAACATGCAAGAGTGGGAGTTCCGGGATGGATTTACGGATATGTTGCATTTGATGCCGTGATGCTGGGACTGATTGCACTTGGATTTATGGGCTGTACAAAAAAGAAAAAAGTAAAAGTGAAAAAAGAGAAATGTTAAATATATTGAATCAATTATAGAAGATAAGAGAGCAATACTCTTTCTATATTTGTAAAAAATCCGAGAGGAATCCTTTAATATGTGGATTCTTTTCGGATTTTTTGGGTATTTTTAAGAAAGCAGAAGTTCGTAAGTATACTCAGGGCAGACTTTATTTTCTCCGCGTTTGACATAGCTGCCTGTGTGAACAACTTTAAATCCCAATTTTTTGACGACACCATTTGAAGCGGCATTGTCCGGATCAATCTTAACCGAGATCCGTTTTCCGTTATGTGCTTTTGCGTAGGCGATCATACCCTGTATCATCTCTGTGGCATAGCCTTTGCGCCAGTGTAATTTGTTGACACAGTAGGCAATATCATATACAGTTTGATCTTCCAGAGGGATAAAACTGCAGGTTCCGATTCGTTCCCCTGTAGTTTTTGATTCTGCGATCAAATAGCAGCAGATGGGATCGTCTCCTAATGCTTCTATTTCTTTTACATATTCCGGATCAATCGTTTCCAGAGCAGGATCGCCGAGATATTCTCCCATTTCGGGATCGTTCCAGATACTGATTGCAAATAAGGCATCATCTTTTGTGAAAGGACGCAAATATAAGCGATTGGTTTCGATTTTTTCAATATTTATAGTGAGTCTCCTTTGCGATGTTTTATTTTATGAAATGGTGTCAGTAATTTCTTTAAGTATACCATAGAGAAAATCGCAGTGTTTTCTTTTTTTAGAAAAAATTTTTATTTTATTTATAGATTCACCAGAAATTCTATGTTAGACTATAGCTATATCGGATGCCAAACACGCTGATATCACAGCAGTCGAAAAATCTTTCAGGCGTATTGCCTTATCTTAAGCATCCAGATTCAAATCAGTATTCTGATTCAAGAGCAGTTTCAAAAAAATCAATCAATCAACAAAAGGAGAAGTATGTGTATGTCAGAAACATTAAAACAATTATTTCCGAATATTCGGACCGAAGAAGCAATTATAGGAGAGATCAAGAGTGATGAGAATCTGCTCGCAGAATATGAGAGCTGGACAGAACTACAGCAGAGAGATTTTCTGAAGTTCTGTTCAGGGATGCGGGGAGTCAAGGTGTTGTATGACGGGTTTGGAAAGGAGATATTAAGCCCGATCTATCATCCGGAGCGACTGGAGGAGCTGTTGTCCTGTATCCTGGAGACAGAAGTGAAGATCCGTCAGGTTATACCAAGTGACGGAACGAGAATTGCAGATGAGCAGAGTCTTGTTATTATGGATATTGTGGTAGAGCTCATGGACGGAAGTCTGGCGAATGTAGAGATTCAGCGTATCGGATATCTTTTTCCGGGAGAACGGTGTGCGTGCTATTCCGCCGATCTGCTTCTTCGGCAGTATAAGAGTGTCAAGAGTAGAAAAAAGAGAAATTTTACATATCGTGATGTGAAAAATGTATATACAATCGTATTTATCGAAAAAAGTACAAAAGAATTTCAGGAATTTCCGAATACCTGTATCCATCGGGCAAAGCAGCAGTTTGATACCGGACTTTCTGTGAATCTGCTGCAGGAATACGTTTTGGTGCCGCTTGACATTTTCCGGAAAACCACGCACAATAAAATTATCGAAAACAAGCTTGATGCATGGCTTACCTTTTTAAGTAATGATACTCCGGAAAAAGTAAAAGAGCTGGTCGAAAAGTATCCCGAATTTAGAGACATGTATCAGGAAATTTATGACATTTGTGAGAATGTAGAAGAGGTGGTACGTATGTTTTCAAAAGAATTGCAGGAACTGGACCGTAATACGGTGAAATTTATGATTGAAGAGCAGGAGAGAGAAATTAAGGCGCAGAAGGAGCAGCTAAGGCAGAGTGAAGAAGAACTGCAGAAGAATCAGGAGCAGCTGAAGAAGAATGAAGAAGAGTTGCAGAGGAGTCAGGAGCAGCTGAAGCACAGTGAAGAAGAGTTGCAGAGGAGTCAGGAGCAGCTGAAACACAGTGAAGAAGAGTTACAGAAGAATCAGGAGCAGTTAGCACAAAAGGATGCACAGATTGCCAGACTTCTGGCTCAGATTGAAGAGAAAGATACGTAATTGTTGATCCATTTATGATGATAGAACAACCAGTTGTGCAGAAATCTCCCCGTTTCTACGGATTTGTGATAGAGTAGTCTTCAGAAAAATGAAGAGATAAAGAAGTGAAAGGTGAGAGATATGAAACACGCAGAAATCATTGCGAAAATGACAGTTGAAGAGAAAGCAGCGATATTGAGTGGAGTGTCCGAGTGGGAGTCAAGAGAGATCAAACGACTTGGAATTCCGGCGGCGTTTTTTTCAGATGGTCCTCATGGAGTGAGGAAACAGGAAGGAGAAGGCGACCATCTCGGATTGAATGCATCTGTTCCGGCTACCTGTTTTCCGACGGCAGCTACGATTGCAAACAGTTGGGACGAATCGTTGGGTGAAGAGATTGGAAAGGCTCTTGGAGAAGAAGCATCAGCATTAGGCGTAGATGTACTTTTGGGACCGGGACTGAATATTAAGCGAAGCCCTCTGTGTGGAAGGAATTTTGAATATTTTTCTGAAGATCCTTATCTGGCGGGAAAGATGGCTGCATCTTATGTAAGAGGAATCCAGAGTCAGGGAATCTATGCATGTCCGAAGCATTTTGCTGTTAACAGCCAGGAGCTTCGCAGGATGGCAATGAATTCGGTATTGGATGAACGGACACTGAGGGAGATTTATCTGACCGGGTTTGAAATTGCAATTAAAGAAGGAAAAGCAAAATCCATCATGACCAGTTATAACGAGGTCAATGGAGTCTATGCAAATGAAAATGAGCATTTGTTAAAAGAAATTTTAAGAGAAGAGTGGGGATTTGACGGACTTGTAGTCACTGACTGGGGGGCTTCGAACGATCATGTAAAAGGAGTTGCCTGTCGCTCTAATCTTGAGATGCCGGCGCCGGGACTGGATGCGGCACGGGAAGTTCTGGCGGCATTAGAAGAGGGACGCCTTTCCATGGAAGAACTGGATCAGTGTACGGACGATCTTCTGGATGCAGTACTGACACTGGCAAAGAACAGAGAAAAACGTGCGCGTGAATTTGACCGGGAAGCTCACCATACGCTTGCGAAAAAAGCTGCAAGAGAGAGTATTGTGATGCTTAAAAATGAAGAAAAACCGTTCCAGCTGCTTCCTCTCAAAGAGAATACAAGAGTGGCACTGATCGGAGATTTTGCATCTGTTCCTCGTTACCAGGGGGCAGGTTCTTCTCTGGTGAATCCAACGAAAGTAGAAACAATGGAACAGATGATCAGCAGTTATCCGATTCAGTGTATTGGTACAGCAAAAGGATATCAGAGAACAGGAGAAGCAGATGAAGTACTGAAAAAGGAAGCAGTGAATCTTGCGGAGAAGGCAGATGTGGTTATTTACTGCTTCGGCCTGGATGAATTGAGTGAATCAGAAGGACTGGATCGTACGCACATGCGGATTCCGCAGAATCAGGTGGAGCTTCTGGAAGCAATGGCAAAAGTAAACTCCAATATTGTAGGTGTATTAAGTGCGGGATCTGCAGTGGAGATGCCGTGGCATTCCTGCTGTAAGGCATTGTTGCACGGATATCTTGGCGGACAGGCTTCTGCAGGAGCCATGCTGGATGTGCTGACCGGAAAAGCCAATCCGTCTGGAAGACTCAGTGAGACATATCCGGTTCGCTATGAGGATACTCCGGCATTTAAATATTTTCCAAGTACAGAGCGTAATTCGGAATATCGGGAGAGTCTGTTTGTTGGATATCGTTACTATGATACAAGTAAAGTGAGAGTGCAGTATCCGTTTGGATATGGTCTGTCGTATACATCTTTTGAATACTCAGACTTGAGAGTAACGGCGGATGGAGTTGAATTTGTACTGACGAATACCGGAAAGATGGATGGTGCGGAAGTAGCTCAGATGTACGTATGTGCACCGAAAGGAAAGATTTTCCGTCCGGATAAAGAATTAAAAGGATTCGCAAAAGTATTCCTGAAAGCAGGAGAAAGCAGAAAAGTACAGATTTCGTTTGATGATAAGACATTCCGTTACTGGAATGTAGAGACAGACCGCTGGGAAAAGGAAGCAGGAAAATATGAAATCTGTATTGGCGCATGTGCATTAGATATCCGATTGAGAGAGACACTGGAAATAGAAGGAACAACTGGTACAATGCCATATGACGCTGAAAAGATGCCGTCATATTTCTCGGGGATTATCAGAGATGTACCGGATGCAGAATTTGAAGCACTTCTGAAGCAACCGATCCCGGATGGAAAGTGGAGCGGTGAACTGGGAATGAATGACGCAATCTGCCAGATGTATTATGCAAAGAGCAGACTGGCAAGAATGATCTACAAGATTCTCACAAATCTGAAAAAGAAAAGTGAGGATAAGGGAAAACCGGATTTGAATATCCTCTTCATTTATAATATGCCATTCCGCGGCATTGCAAAGATGACACATGGTGCCGTCAGTATGAAAATGGCAGAGGGTATGACAGAAGTGGTCAACGGACATTTCATGAAAGGAATGGGGAAGGTGATCAGAGGGTTCTTTGCAAACCGCAAAGCCAATAAAGAATATAAGAAAAAGCTGGAGACCGGAAAATAGAAATGCGGAGAGCAAAAGGGAGAAAGCACAAAAAACTTTCTCCCTTTTTGTATCTAAGTATCCAGCGGGATCAGCACCTGCAGAGTAAACCAATGGTCTTTCGCATGAAGTGTCATGGAACCACCATATTTTTGAGCTGCGTGCTGGATACTTTTTAGTCCGTAGCCGTGATACCCGGCATTTTGCTTTGTTGTAGACGGAAGTTGATCCGATTTTAAATGAAGGATTGTATCTGTATAGTTTTCACATTGAATCATCAACAGCTGATTTTTTTGATACATGGACAGCGTGATCAGTCGTTTCTCTGGGTCATCAAATTGAGAGACACATTCAATGGCGTTGTCCAGTGCATTTCCAAAAATAGAACAGATATCTTTGACGTGCATGAAAGAGATCAGTTTGCCGTCTGCCATGCAGGTAAAAGTGATATGTTTTTGCATACAATAGGTACTTTTGGTTGTTAAAACCACATCCAGTACACTGTTTCCAGTATTGGTGAATGCTTCTTGTGTATGGATCGCCTCTTCCATTTCGGAGAGATATTGTTCCTTCTTTTTCGGGTCTTGTTCAGAACGGATGGCGATCATATAATGTTTCAGATCATGAAATTCTCTTCGCAGGAGTTCAATATTGTCAATCGAGAGACGATACTGGTCATACTGACGCTGCAGCAGGATGTTCATGGCCTGATTTTCGCTGCGCATTCGGAGTTCTTCTCTTTTTTCCTGCATGGAGAAAAGCATAACAAGTCCACCAAAATCTACCAGTGTACGGACATATAGAATCGAACTGGTAGCACTGGAAAACGGGGTGTTTGGCATAACAAAACTGATATTACTGATGGCAAATGCACCAAGAGCAATCAGAACGGCGCTGAGAAGTTCCTTCCCATTGATCTGAAGTCGTTCGTCTGTCGGAAAATGTCCTCGTTCCAGAAAATAGTATCCCACATAGATGCCTGTATACAGCACTGTCATTGTGACAACTGCAAAAGCCGGACTGAGCTTTCCATAGGTCAGCGTCCACCAGACATAGAGCTGCCAGTGAAGCGAAGCTGCAAATTCCGCAAGGACCAGTGCTTTTGCACAACAGAACCATGCATCCAGCCAGGTTGTATCACAGAGAAGATGCAGAAGTGCACACATTAAAAAGGCAGCTCCGATCATACAGGGAATCCAGAAGTAGATCGGAAGAGTTCCTGCAAATTCATGATAGGCAACAAAAACAATCAGGCTTCCTCCCAGGAAAAATGACAGTTTCAAGCCGGACATTTTTCGGCGTAGGAGGAAGATATATACCAGGCAGGCGCCCCATTCAGCCAATGCAGTATAAAGTCTGGGGGTATCCATCAAAGTGGTCAGATTCATCGGGTGACACCTCCCATATAGTCTGTCAGAGCCTCTAGAAAAGCTTTCTTTTTGGCGCGGCTGACAGGCAGTGTTGTGGAATCAGACAGGATCACATTGTTCTGTACAATGCCCGTTACATGCATCAAATGAATGAGATAGGCATTATGGCATTTGGAAAATCCCTTTTCATTCAGCAGCGCTTCGATCTTTTTCAAAGGTCCGGTTGTAAGAAAATCTCCTTTTTCTGTGTGGATGAGAACATGATGCCGCTGGCTTTCAATATAATAGATCTGACCAATATCCAGACGCATCTGACCGCCCTCTACTTCAATTGTCAGGTAATTTTTCTGTTGCTTCTGAGTTACTTTTTTAATTGCTTTTCCAAGAATCTGAGAAAAGGCAAGGTAAGATACCGGTTTGACCACATATCCAAGAGCATCCACAAGATATCCCTGTACGGCAAACGAAACGGTGGATGTAATAAAAATAAAAGACACGTCTTCGTCCAGCTTTCGGATTTTTTCTGCGGTCGTCATTCCATCAAGATGTTTCATTTGGATATCCATAAGAATGATGTCGTAGTCAGCTTTATAATCTGTGACGATATCCAGCCCGTCATGAAAGATGGTGGTATGGAAGGAAAGGGAATGCTGTTCCCCATATTGCTCCAGATATCCGGTGAGTGCCCGGATATAGGAATCGTCATCTTCAACAATTGCAATTCGGATCATAGAGTCTCCTTTTCTTTTCGTATCATAAAATTTGAAATCAGTTCTATTTTAGCGGAATCGGAATGAAAAAGCAATTCACAACAAAAGTTTGGCAAAACAAAAATGGACTGGTAGGTTGAAATTAAACAAAAAGACAAGTATAATAGAAATACTGAAAAACAAAGAAAAAGAGAGGTTTTTTAGTGAAGGAGGTAAATATGGCCGAGCAGTATCGTGGTATGGCAATTGGAATATTTGAACTGGACAGCGAATGTGCCTGTTTTGTGGCGTTGGATGCGGCAGCAAAAGCAGCAGCAGTACAGATCCAGGGAGTGGAGAGAAATCGTCTGGGAGCCGGTGCATGTGTGAAGATGCGTGGGAGTATTTCAGATGTAAAAGCAGCTATGGAGGTGGCGATCCGTACGGCAGAGCCAATCGCAAAAGTTGTTTCCCACACGGTGATCGCATCCCCGTCAGAGGAGACAGAAACGGCGATTGCAATGACGATTACAAAATAAGGAGAGATTAATATGACATACGGAGCATTTGGACTGGTAGAAGTCCTTGGGGAGGCAAATGCGGTTCTGGTACTGGATCGGATGTTAAAGACTGCAGAAGTTTCTTATGAGACACAGGATACAAAGTGCGGAGGGCATGCCCTGGTTTTCGTAAGCGGAAGCGTATCAGCTGTTACAGCGGCAGTGGAGAGTGTAAAGTTGGCACCACCGTGTAAAGTATTTCAGACGGCGGTGGTTTCCAATCCATCCCAGGAGATGGTTCAGATTGTAGAAGGTTTCAAAGCCAGAAAGAAAAAATAAAATACAGATTCAAAGGACAGCATATCAGGTGGAAGTGCTGTCCTTAGTTTTTATACAGACTCTTTGATAAGATCCGACAGAGAACCAAAAGTATATCCCATTTCTTCCCATTTGGAAAGCAGTTCATCCATGATCTCTCCGTTTGTTCGAGAAGTATTATGCAGCAGTACGATGGCTCCGGGATGTACGCGGGACAGGAGTTTGTCAAAAGCTTCTTCATGAGTAGGCTGCGCATCCTGCTGCCAGTCAACGTAGGCAAGACTCCAGAAAAAGGTGTGGTATCCCAGGCTTTGTGCCATTTTCAGATTCTCGGTACTGTAAATTCCCTGAGGGGGACGATAGTATTTTATCATGTCAGTACCGGTGATTTCCTGATACAGAGCTTCTACAGCGGAAAGTTCTTTTTGGAAATTTTCAAGAGAAGAAATTTTAGACATATCCGGATGACTGAAAGTATGGTTCCCTACTGTGTGTCCTTCTTTTGTCATACGTTGGATCAGATCAGGATTGTCACGGACAAAATTGCCGACTACGAAGAAAGCCGCAGGAACCTGGTGTTTCTTTAATGCATCTAAAATAGCAGGAGTTGCCCCGTTCTCATATCCGCAGTCAAAGGTCAGATATAAAATTTTTTCTTCTGTATCCTGCGCATAATAGGCAGCATATTGCTTCAAATCTTCAATGGAAGCGTTGGCGGTTGGAAGTTTTCCTTCCTCTGGAAAACTAAGTCCCCAGTTTTCAGAGGCTGACAGTATGGAACCGGATACAGGGGCGGAACGAGCCGAATGTTCAATTTTTCCGGCAACAGAACCGAGGAAAAAGGCAACTGCCAGAAGCAGAATGCGGCCGAAACAGCGCATGAGGATCTTGTGATCAGATTGGGTTATGTTCATAGAAAGGCTCCGGAAGTTCATTTATTCCTACTATATTCAGGAAAATGAGAAATTATGCTTAAGGTAGACTTTTTAGAAAAAGAGTGATACAGTTAATTCGAAAAGTGAATGAGAAATCAGGGGTGACATATGAAAAAAGCAGCATTATTTTTTGATATTGATGGAACGATATTGAGTGAAGAGACAAAAGAAATTCCCAAGAGTGCGATAGAGGCGCTTCTGGAAGTGAAGAAAAAAGGACATCTGTTGTTTATTAATACAGGAAGGACGATGTGCTCCATTCCGGCAGAGCTAAAACAGTTTGCATTTGATGGATATTTATGCGGGTGCGGAACGTATCTGACATATCATGATGAGGTATTGTTTACAAGAAGCATCGAGAAAAAACGAGGCAGAGAAATTTTGAATAAAATGGCAGAGTGCAACCTGGATGGAATCGCGGAAGGAACAGAGGATATTTATCTTCCGGAGAGAATCTCCCGGTTTGAACGTCTGGAGACATCCAGGAGATATTTTCACTCCAGTGGACTGGGGCGGGAATGTTATTTGGAAAAAGATGATTTTATCTATGACAAGGTGTTTATTTATGCGGATGAGAGAAGCAATCTTTCGGAATTCTTCAGCTTCATTGAAACGGATATGGAAGCAATCGACCGCGGAGGCAATGCCTATGAAATCATACAAAAAGGGTATAGCAAAGGAACAGCATGCGATATGATCTTGAAAAAGTTTGGTTTGGAGCTGGATCAGGCGTATGTGTTTGGAGACAGCATGAATGATCTTTCCATGTTCCAGTACGCAGCTCATACAATTGCAATGGGAAATCACGCAAAAGGTCTGGAACCTTTTACGGAGTACGTGACAGCAGAAGTAGAAAAAGGCGGGATCGCACAGGCAATCCGCCATTATGGGTTAGACGGAAGAGGAGGACAAGACACAAAATGAAATTATTTGTATATAGTTACAGGAAATTTGATGAGGATGAGTATTTCCAGAAATTTTCCAGGGAGTATGGAGTAGAACTTGGAATCTGTTATCAGGGTCCATCCATGGAGAATGCGCATCTTGCGGAGGGATACGACTATATCAGTATTCTCACGAGTAAGATCGATGCAGCGCTTGTAAGAAAATTTCGGGAACTGGGGGTCAAGATGATCTCAACCAGAACAATCGGGTATGACCACATTGATCTGGAAGCAGCGAAGGAGTGTGGTATGAAAGTCAGCAATGTGACATATTCACCGGAATGTGTGGCAGATTATACGATGCTGCTGATTTTGATGTCCATTCGAAACATGAAACGGATTTGCCAGCGGGCAGAGATCAATGATTTTTCTCTGCCGGGCATTCAGGGAAAAGAGCTGCATAATTTTACGGTAGGAGTCATTGGAACAGGGAAGATCGGACAGGCAGTGATCCGGGATCTGAGTGGATTTGGATGTAAGATTTATGCCTATGACGTCTATCAGGCAGAGAAGGTGAAAAAATATGCAGAATATGTGGACAATATCCATGAAATTTATCAGAAGTGTGATCTGATTACTCTTCATATGCCGTTATTTGAATCCAACTTTCATATGATTGATGAAAGTGCATTGTCACAGATGAAAGATGGAGTTGTCCTGATCAATACGGCAAGAGGAGGACTGATCGATACAAAAGCGCTGATCAAAGGGCTGGAGTCAGGAAAGGTTGGAGCGGCAGGTCTGGATGTGATTGAAGATGAATTTGGACTTTATTATAAAGATTTGAAGGCACAGTGCTTAAGAAAACACGATCTGTCCATTTTGCGGGCCTTTCCGAATGTGGTTGTGACACCACATATGGCATTTTATACCGACCAGGCAGTCAGTGATATGGTCAAACATTCCATCCTGAGTTGTTGTCTGAATGAGCAGGGCGAGGAAAATCCGTGGGAAATCAAAGGAGAAAGCTGATCAGGGAACTGCTTGCTGATAAAAAAGAAATTTCAATCAGGGAACTAGATGAAAAAGCAAAAGAGCAGGGAAATAGTATTCGATTAAAAGAATGATGGGTGGCAGAGTCATTGAAGCAAATACAGATTTTATAGATAACCTATCTGCCGTCTGCCAGCGTATGAATGATAAGAAAAGATTGCGAACCGCTTGCAATTTGCAATCAAACAAAATGTAATGAAGAAAAAAAGGAGGCGATATCTATGGCAAGAACAGCAAATGTATTTGCACGTGTTGAGCCTGAAGTGAAAGAACAGGCAGAGCAGGTGCTTGATAGACTTGGAATTCCAATGTCCAATGCGGTAGGAATGTTTCTGAGACAGATTGTACTCCAGAGAGGAATTCCTTTTGAAATGAAACTTCCAGCTTATGAGGAGCCTGTTGCATATGGCTCTCTGACAAAGGAACAGTTCAATGCAGAAATAGAAAAAGGCATGGAAGATAACAGCTGAAGCAGAAGAAGACTTGAACCAGTTTGTACAGTATTTGCTTTTCGCCAAGAAAAATAAGCAAGCAGCGAAAAATGTGCTTGATGATTTTGAGGATACTATTAAAAAGTTAAAGAATGTAGCGAGTAGTTTGAAAGTATGCGACAATCCACGCTTACAGAGCCTTGGATATCGTCGAATAAATTTTCAACAGCACAGGTATTTTATGTTGTACAGAATAGAAAATAATATAGCCTCTGGCAGGATTGCAGAGGTGCGCAGCAGAAGTATGTCATGCAATTGCATGACGCGCACCTCGCAGCAAGAATGCCGAGGCATTCTTGAAAATTAATAAAGAGAGGTGCATATGCTATGCCAGGTATACTTGTGGTTGAAGATGATGAAAATTTAAATCGTGGAATTACATTTTCACTGAAAAAATCCGGATATGAGGTTTTTTCAGCAGAATCAGTGAAAAAAGCGAAAAGAATTGCAAGTGATCATAATGTGGATGTTACCATTTGTGATGTGAATCTTCCGGATGGGAATGGACTGGAATTTGTAAGGTGGATGAGATGCAGTCAAAATACATACATTATCTGCCTTACGGCACTAGATCAGGAGATGGATCAGGTTATGGGATATGAAGCAGGGGCAGATGATTATATTACAAAGCCGTTTAGTCTTTCGGTACTTCTTTTGAAAATAGAAGCATATTTCCGCCGCAGACAGGAGAAAACGGAAGCCGGAAAGATGATTTCGGGAGATATCGTATTTATCGCAGGAGAAATGAAAGTTTTGATAAAGAGTCGTGAAATCAGTCTGACAAAAACGGAGTTGAAAATGCTGACTTTTTTTCTTCAGAATCCGAAACAGATTCTTTCAAAAACACAAATATTGGAAAATGTGTTTGATCTGGAAGGGGATTTTGTGGATGAAAATACAATCGCTGTCAATATCAGAAGACTCCGTGAGAAAATTGAAGACAATCCGGCTGCACCGGTCTATATAAAGAATATCAGAGGTCTTGGGTATATATGGAATCAGGAGGTAAGGCAGTGACAAAGAGATATCACAGGAAACTCACATCAGCCTTGTCGTTGGTATTGCCGGTCATATTAGTGTTTGCAATATTAAATTGCTTTACCACGTATGTATTTTATGAAGATTACAAATATAAAATGAATCTTATGACAGAGATTGCTGCAAAGGAAGAATTTTCCGGGCTGGATGCTGCTTCGGAATTGCTTAAGGATAAGGACATTGAAACCAACGAACAGGGAAAGCAATTATTGGAGCAATATGGATACTGGGGGAATAAAGGGAATGCATTTTATTCGCAATTCCGGCATCAGGTTATGGTGACCGGTGCTGTAAGCACTGTGATATGCGTGCTTCTTTTGACTTTTTTACTTTATTGGAAGAAAAAAGAAGATGCGTGTCATCAGAAAATTTTAGACCAGTTGGAAGAAATTCTGATCAGATTCCGTGAAAATAAATTTGATGATTTATTGAAAACGGAAAATCATGCAGAACTGGAAAAATTGAATGACCAGCTTGAAGCAATCGGACATCATATTCAGTTGATAAAGGAAGAAGCAAGGGCAGAAAAGGAGAACACGAAAGAAATGGTTTCTGATATTTCTCACCAGTTAAAGACACCGGTTGCAGCTTTGGATACATGTTTTAGTGTGCTGATGCAGAATGACTTAAGTGCCACAGAACAGGAGGAGTTTCGTATCCGTTGTCGGAGTGCTCTGGATGGACTGGAGACATTATTGCAGTCGCTTCTTGAAATATCCAAGATGGAAACTGGACTGATTCAGATTAATAAGAAAAAACTTCCGCTTATGGATACTGTCATATCTGCTGTGAACCGCACTTATCCTAAAGCGGATGAGAAAGAAATTGAATTCGTTTTTGACTATGAAAAAGAGCTGGAAACATGTACGATTATGCAGGATAAAAGGTGGCTTGGCGAAGCTGTGATCAACGTTCTGGATAATGCGGTCAAGTACAGTCCGTGTGGTTCAAAAATATTTATCCGGTTACAAAAAAGAAACGATCTTGTAAGAATGGAAATTGAGGATCAGGGAATTGGTATTCCGCAGAATGAGTATCACAAAATTTTTCAACGATTTTACAGAGGAAGTTCCAGGGAGGTCATGGAAAAGAGTGGTACAGGAATCGGACTTTTTCTATCGAGAGAAATTATCGAAAAGCACGCAGGTATGATTACGGTAACCTCCGGCAAAAAGAAAAAAGGAAGCACGTTTGTGATTCAATTACCATATGTTAGTTAAATTTTAAATGAGCAGAAATCTTACAATTCTGTAAGACTTCTGCTCGTTTTTGAAAGTGAAATGAAAGATTATCCTGATACAATTTGGATGTAGGTTGAAAAATGACCAAATATATAAACAGGCAAAGAAAGCGTGTTGAAAAGGTACGTTTTACAGAATTGAAAAGGAGGTAGCACATTGAGTGTGATATTAGAAACCAAGCAGCTTTGTAAGTTTTATGGCGCAGGTGAGAATCAGGTCAAAGCGGTCAATCAGGTGGACATTCAGATTGAGCAGGGAGAATTTGTCGCAATTGTTGGAAAGTCAGGTTCCGGTAAAAGTACATTACTTCATATGCTTGGAGGGCTAGACACCCCGACAAAAGGCAGTGTTACTTTAGCAGGGAAAGATTTATACAGGATGAAGGAAGATGCCCTTGCTGTTTTCCGCAGAAGAAAAATCGGATTTGTTTTTCAGGCATTTAATCTGGTTTCATCTGTTAATGTCTGGGAAAATATTGTACTGCCACTGGGGCTGGATGGAAGAAAAGTGGATGAAGCGTATGTAAATGATATTATTGCAACTCTGGGGATTGAAAACCGGATTTACAATCTGCCAAATCAGTTATCCGGAGGACAGCAGCAGAGAGTAGCAATTGCAAGAGCACTGGTGAATCGTCCGGAAATTATATTTGCAGATGAGCCGACAGGAAATCTTGATTCTAAGACCAGTGATGAGGTAATTGCTCTGCTTAAGATGACAGCAAAAAAATATGGACAGACAATTGTAATGATTACCCATGATGACGAAATTGCACAGGTCGCTGACCGTATTCTGGTGATTGAGGACGGACAGGTGGTGGATTTCAGATGAAGACAATAAGCAGGATTGCATATAGCAATGACAAAAAGAACAAGACAAGAAGTATACTGATTATGATGTCCATATGTCTGACTACGATGCTGCTTGTGATTATCAGTACTGTGGGAAATGGAATGATACGTTTGCAGAAAAGTCAGGCGGCAGGCTCATACGGAAGCAATTATGGTCTGTTTGTCGCAGCAGATGCCTCGCAGTTAAAGGAAGTGGAACGCAGAGCTGAGATATCTGATATCGGCATCATGTGTACGGAGGGCATCCTGAAAGGAAATGAAAATGGCGGCTTTGTCAGTGCGGATGAAACGGTCAGGAAAATGCTTCCCTATAATCAGGAATATGTGTTGAAGGAAGGTACCTATCCGGAAAAGGCGCAGGAAATTGCTGCAGGACGCGCTTTCTTTGATGCAGTGGGATACCATGATGTAAAGGTCGGAGACACCGTAACATTGGAGTACCGTTCCGGCATGCAGTCGGAATACGCACCGGTGGAATTTACTGTCAGCGGGATTTTATATGACCGGGATGAATATACCATCGAGGCTTCCTATGTTGTATTCGGTTCGCAGGATTTTTATAATGAGCGTGTTGCGGAGGGTGACAGGCAATATAATATCTATTTTACCTTGAGCGATTCTGCAAATGTATCTATGAATAATGTTGCGCCTGTTATAAAAGAAATCGCGGATTTCTGCGGCATTGACCAGAAAAACGTGATCATCAATGACCTTTATCTGCAGTGGGTATTGCAGCCGAGCTATGAAATGATTGGGGTTTGTGGAACCCTGATCCTCGGAATCGTGCTGTTTTCCGTTGTGGTCATTTATAATATCTTCCAGGTCGGGATCGCCCAGAAGGTTCAGGAGTACGGAAAAATCAAGGCGCTGGGTGCAACCAGAAAGCAGATGAAGCAGTTGATCTTTCGTGAGGGTATTCTTCTGGCGGTTCCTTCGATACCGCTGGGGCTGCTGTTTGGTTTCCTGATTGCAAAAGTCAGCTTCAACTGGCTGGTGGAGCAGGGAAATCTGGTATCGTCCGGAATCAAGAACCATCAGGTGCCTCTGTTTTCACTGACAATTATGCTCATCTGCATTTTTGTATCGTTTCTTACGGTCGTTTTGGCTCTGCGCAAACCCATGAAAATTGTTTCCCGGATTTCACCCATCGAAGCGACACGGTATCTTGACGGCTCCAAAACGCAAAAACAGGGCAGACGAAAAGGCAGAAAAGATGTCACCGTTTTCTCCATGGCAATGGCAAATGTGACAGGCAATCCGAAAAGAACCATTGCTACGATTCTTACCATGGGGCTTTCCTGTGTATTGTTTGTAATTATCTCTAATTATGTTGGGAATATTGACACGGAGCACGAGGCGCGGATTGCAATCAACCATGGACAATTTGAGTTGCAGCTGGATTATTCCCAGAATTATGATGAAGCCTATTCGGAGAATAATCTGGACACAATCCTACAGAACAACCCACTGAATGATTCTTTGATTAAAGAAATCAAATCCATCCCCGGTGTAACGGATGTACTGACGAGAGAAATCGTCTCTGCAGATTTGAATGGAACAAAATTTCCGGTTGCAATCGTAAATCAAGAGGATTTTGAAATGATGCGCGGGGATGGCGATATCGGTTCCATGGACTATGCACAGGCTGTCAAAAACGGGGATGTTTTCTTTGGCTGGTCCATGTGGATGGAAGCTGACGGGTATTCTGCGGGTGCACCGATTACATTCAACTTTGATAACGGAAGCGGAACCTATACCTATCATGGAAAAATCGCAGGCTCCTTTGTAAGCGCGGACACTTATCTGGTCATTCCGGAAGAAGTATACCGCTCTGTAAATCCGAAAGGGACATCTTATGGATACCTGTGGGTGGATTGTGCTAAAAAAGATGTGGCATCTGTAGAGCAAAGCCTGAATGACCTGCTCTCCGATACTTCTCATATCAAGCTGAACACCTATCACGCAGAATTGCAAACCGCAGAATACGCAAGCCGTATGATGAAGCTTGGCTGCTATCTGTTCATGGCAATTGTCGGTCTCATTGGGTTTATGAATCTGGTAAACACCATGATCATCAATATCACCACGAAGAAGCAGGAATACGGTGTGCTGCAAGCGGTAGGCATGACCAATAAGCAGTTAAATCTGAGCTTACAAATACAGGGCTTGATTTTTACGGTTGGCACCATCTGCGTCGCACTTGCTGCCGGTCTGCCCCTTGGCTATGCACTGTTTTCCTATGCGAAGCATAATGGGATTTTTGGAATGAACGTTTATCACGTTCCTCTTATCCCGATTTTTGTTATGATTCTTCTGGTTGGTATTCTACAAATTGTGCTTTCCTGTGTTTTAAGCAGTAATCTGAAAAAGGAAACGCTGGTAGAAAGAATAAGGTATCAGGGATAGCAAGTATTGCTGGGATATCCTCAGTATTATAGTGGCGATAACGAGTACAGCTATTGCAATTTACTTTGGGGAATGGATAAAATCAGTTATTCCTATAGATTTCATTATGTTGTTGCTACTGGTACATATGGTTTATATCGGAATCAGATGTTATGTGAAAGAACGGGGACATTATTAGGGAATAAATAGGATATTGAGAAAACGATGATGTAAACTGTCGTTTTCTCAATTTTTTATATGGACTTTAGTCTGTTTCGCCCATTGGAGTTTTTCGTTGATCCGAAAAATGGAGATGGGCGAAACAATAATCCACCCGCTATGTGATATGATACCCTCAAGTAGGACACAAAAATATAAAAACCTACTTGGGGGTATT
>OATI01000239.1_pt1 | contig 61209 bp, 48 predicted proteins | sample 1494981 | NCBI WGS metagenome assembly OATI01 (sample SAMEA2579952, study PRJEB22360) | human gut metagenome
CCTCGTCACGCCGATGGTACTGCGTAACAGTGGAAGAGTAGGTAGCCGCCGTCTTGAAGAAGGCGATAGCCGATGGAGAGGAGTCAGTCCGTAAGGGGTGACTCCTTTTTCTGTTATATACACCAGCCGTTGTAGAGACCTAGCGTGCCGCGTCTCGTATCGTCTGACGGTATTCTAAGTTACCATTTGAAGGGATGAGACGCTGTGCGCTACGTCTCAACAATTGGGTGAGATTTCATTGTTTGCTGAATCGGGAACAATAAAGTTCGTATCTTGCCGTTATATTAAGAATTCACCGAATGATTCTGATTTATGAGCAGCATATATGATTCTCGTCAAAGATGGAAATTAGGCTTTATTTTTGCCGCTGTATTGATCGCTATGGCTTCTGTGGTAGTCTCGGATCTCTTGATTAAAGATCTGGCCCGAGAAGAGCGTCAGAAGATCGAGGTTTGGAGTGAGGCAACCCGGGTCATGACCAGTGAGAATCCAAGCCTTAATATGAATCTTATCCTAAAAATCATCCAAGGGAATACTTCTATTCCTGTTATATTATGCAGCGAGACGGATAGCGTGGTTTCTTACAATAATATAGAGATTCCGGAAAAGAATGTAGCGCAGTTCATGACGAATAAGGTTAAGGAACTGAGAACCAAAAATCCTCCGATCGTAATTGACATGGAGGATGGTACTTACCAATATTTATATTACGATGATTCGATTATCTTAAAGCGACTGCTTGTTTATCCCTATGCGCAATTATCAGTTGTATTTGTTTTTATATTAATCGCTTTTTTAGCCTTGGCTAGTACAAAGAAGGCAGAACAGAATAAAGTGTGGGTGGGGTTATCGAAAGAGACGGCTCACCAATTAGGAACGCCTATATCCTCGCTAATCGCTTGGGTTGAATATTTGCGAACGAAAGATATAGATCCTTCTCTATTGACAGAGATGGATAAGGATGTGAAACGCTTACAAACGATAGCGGAGCGTTTCTCTAAAATCGGTTCAGATCCAGATCCGGTTCCGACAAATATCGTGGAATCCATCCGTGCGGCTTTGGGATATATGGAGACCCGTATTTCCTCGAAGGTGAAAATTAATACGTATTTGCCGGAGCGGCCGATATTGGTCTTAATGAATGATTCCCTGTTCGCTTGGGTAATCGAGAACCTGACGAAAAATGCGGTGGACGCCATGGAGGGGCAGGGTGAGATTTCGCTAAAAGTAGAGGAAAGAGAGAAGGTCGTGCTGATCGATTTGGCAGATACCGGAAAAGGTATCCCAAAATCAAAATTCAAGACGGTTTTCAATCCGGGGTATACGACCAAGAAACGTGGCTGGGGACTAGGCTTGTCCTTGGTAAAGCGTATTATCGAGTCCTTCCAAGGAGGAAAGATTTTCGTGAAGAGTTCGGAGCTGGGGAAAGGGACGACTTTTCGTATAAAATTGAAGAAATATAAGGGTTAAATCGTATTATAGGAAAAAATAAGCATAAAGGTATTGTTTTTGTATTTAGTTTTTTCGTACCTTTGCAAGGTTTTTACACTAAAAGGCTTTGGGGAAATTTAAATTATATAATGTAGATTTGAAAAATCTCTCTCCGGGAGTACACGAATTCGAGTATCTTTTGGAGAACAAGTTTTTTGTGGACATTGACGGAACCGAGGTCCAGAAGGGCAAAGTGAAGGTTCATCTTACCGTAAAACGGTCGTCAATGATGTTTGAGATGAACTTTCAGATAGAAGGGGTTGTTGTTGTTCCATGCGATAGATGCTTGGACGATATGGAAATTCCTATTGATACCCACAATCGTCTGGTGGTAAAATTCGGCAAGGAATATGCCGAGGAGAGTGATGAGGTTGTCGTGATACCGGAAGAGGAGGGCGCTATTAATTTGGCGTGGTTCCTGTATGAGTTTATCGCTTTGGCGGTTCCCATGAAGCATGTACATGCGCCGGGTAAATGTAATAAGGCAATGTCGTCTAAATTGAAGAAACATACCGCCAGAAGTTCGGATGAGACCGAAGACGATTTTGAGGATGACATGGGAGGTGATGATTTGGCGTTGGAAGATGACGGAAACGCTAGTCCTGCCGATCCTCGTTGGGATGCTCTGAAAGGTTTGCTAGAGAATGATAACAATTAAATAAATAAAACAATGGCACATCCTAAAAGAAGACAAGGTAAGACAAGAACAGCCAAGAGAAGAACTCATGACAAGGCTGTAGCTCCAACAATGGCAATTTGCCCGAACTGTGGCGCATGGCACATCTATCACACAGTATGTGGTGAGTGCGGTTATTACAGAGGTAAATTAGCGATTGAAAAAGAAGCTGCTGTGTAAGTTTGTCAACTTATATGGTTTGATGAACAAAAGAAATAGCCCTAAAAGTTTTTTTAGGGCTTTTTTTTAATTGGGATAAGTAGTCCTTTTATTTTTAAAGTTATGGATAAGATAAATGCGGTTATCACAGGAGTGGGTGGATACGTTCCTGAAGATGTATTGACGAATGAGGATATTTCCAAGATGGTCGATACGACGGATGAGTGGATCATGACTCGTGTGGGTATTAAGGAGCGCAGGATATTGAAAGGGGAGGGCGTAGGACTCTCTTACATGGGTATACGGGCCGTGAAGCAATTGCTCGAGAAAACGAACCTGAATCCGGAAGAAGTAGAGGTTATCTTGACAGCTACGACTACCCCGGATCATCATTTCCCGACAACTTCTTCTATCATCGCTTATCATACAGGTTGTAAGAACGCGATGACTTTTGATATGCAAGGTGCGTGCGCAGGCTTCTTGTATGCTTTGGAGACGGGCGCTAATTATATTCGCTCGGGGCGTTATAAGAAGGTGGTTGTCGTATCGGGTGATAAGATGACATCTATTACAGATTATCAAGATCGTTCTACTTGTCCTTTGTTCGGGGATGCTTGCGGAGCGGTCTTGTTGGAGCCAACTACCGAGGAGTTCGGTGTCTTGGATACTATTTTACGGACAGACGGCGTAGGCTATCCGCATCTGATCATGAAATCGGGCGGCTCGGCTTATCCTCCTTCTCACGAGACGGTGGACAACCGTGAGCATTTCGTTTATCAAGATGGACGTGTGGTGTTCAAGTACGCGGTTTCTTATATGGCGGACGTGGCCGCTGAGATCGCAGAGAAGAATGGCTTGACGCATGATGATATCGCGTGGATCGTTCCTCATCAAGCGAACCTGCGGATTATCGACGCTACGGCGAAACGCTTGGGCGTAGATATGGATAAGGTGATGATCAATATCCAGAAATATGGCAACACAAGCGCCGGTACGATTCCTATTTGTCTATGGGAATGGGAGAATCAATTGAAAAAAGGAGATAACCTGATCCTTGCCGCTTTTGGAGCGGGCTTTACGTGGGGAGCGGTTTATCTGAAATGGGGGTATGATGGAAAAAAAGCATAAATCGGGTTTTGTCAATATCGTTGGAAACCCAAACGTAGGTAAGTCTACGTTGATGAATCGTTTGGTCGGGGAGCGGATCTCTATTATCACCTCGAAGGCGCAAACGACAAGGCATCGTATTATGGGTATCGTGAATACCGACGATATGCAAATCGTGTATTCTGACACGCCGGGAGTCTTGCGGCCGAATTATAAGTTGCAGGAATCCATGCTTAATTTCTCTCAATCCGCCTTAGGCGACGCCGACGTGCTGTTGTACGTGACGGATGTCGTCGAGACGATTGATAAAAATAACGAGTTCCTAGCACGGGTACAGAGCATAGAGTGTCCGGTTCTCTTGTTGATCAATAAGATCGACCAGACCAATCAGCCGGAGCTGGAGAAGCTCGTGGCCCAGTGGAAGGAATTGCTTCCGAAGGCCGAGATCATCCCGATCTCCGCACTTTCGAATTTCAATATAGATTACGTGAAGCGTCGGGTGGAGGAGTTGATGCCTGATTCCCCGCCTTATTTCGAGAAAGACGCCTTGACCGATAAACCGGCCCGTTTCTTCGTGACAGAGATCATTCGTGAGAAAATCTTGTTATATTATCAGAAGGAAATACCTTACGCGGTAGAAGTGGTCGTCGAGTTGTTCAAGGAGGATGATGAGCTGATCCATATCAAGGCGCTGATCATCGTGGAGCGTGATACCCAGAAAGGGATTATCATCGGGCATCAAGGGCAAGCATTGAAGAAAGTAGGTGCTATGGCCCGGAAGGATATCGAACGTTTCTTCGGAAAAAAGGTGTTTTTGGAAATGTTTGTCAAAGTGGAAAAAGACTGGCGTAACCGTGACAACATATTGAAGAACTTCGGTTATCAGCTGGACTAATAATAGCATACGAAAGGAGAATTTATGGGAAATATAGTAGCGATAGTGGGGAGACCCAATGTAGGTAAGTCCACCCTTTTCAACCGGTTGACGGGTACCCGTCAGGCGATCGTGAACGAGGAGGCTGGTACTACCCGTGACCGTCAGTACGGCAAGGTGGAGTGGACCGGCAAGGAGTTTTCGCTGATTGACACAGGCGGATGGGTGGTTAACTCGGAGGATGTTTTCGAGGAGGAGATCAACAAGCAGGTAAAAGTGGCTATCGAGGAGGCGGACGTGATCTTGTTCGTCGTCGATGTATTGAATGGCATCACGGATCTGGACATGGAGGTGGCGCAGATCTTGCGCCGTTGCAAGCGGCCGGTGATCGTGGTGGCGAACAAGGCGGATAATTACGAATTGCATCCGGCCTCGGCGGAGTTTTACTCGTTTGGCTTGGGAGATCCTTTCTGCATCTCGGCCATCAATGGTTCTTATACCGGGGATTTGCTGGATAAGATCGTGGCGACGTTGCCCGAGGAGAAGGTGGAGATACTGGAGGAGGAGTTGCCCCGTATCGCGATTATAGGACGCCCGAACGCGGGAAAGTCTTCTCTTATCAATGCTTTTATTGGCGAGGATCGGCATATCGTTACCGATATTGCGGGCACGACCCGTGATTCCATCTACACGAAATATAATAAATTCGGCTTGAACTTCTATTTGGTGGATACGGCGGGTATCCGTAAGAAGGGGAAGGTGAACGAGGACTTGGAGTATTACTCGGTGATCCGTTCGATCCGCGCGATCGAGAACTCGGATGTCTGCGTGCTGATGTTGGACGCTACGAGGGGCATCGAAAGCCAGGATATGAATATCTTCTCGCTGGTGCAGAAGAATAAGAAGGGATTGGTGGTTTGCGTGAATAAGTGGGACTTGATCGAGGATAAGAGCCAGAAGGTGATCGACTCGTACACGACCGCTATCCGCGAGCGTCTGGCTCCGTTTACCGACTTCCCGATGTTGTTTATCTCCGCTATGACGAAACAACGTATCCTGAAGGTGCTGGAGACCGCCAAGGAGGTTTACGAGAATCGCTCCAAGCGTGTCCCTACGGCCAAGCTGAACGAGGTGATGCTCCCGATCATCGAGAATTATCCTCCCCCAGCCTGGAAGGGTAAGTATATCAAGATCAAATATATCACCCAGCTTCCGGCGGGCAGCGTGCCTTCTTTCGTGTTCTTCTGTAACTTGCCGCAATGGATCAAGGACCCGTACAAACGTTTCCTTGAGAACAAGATCCGCGAGAACTGGGATTTTACCGGTACGCCGATTAATATATTTATCCGGGAAAAGTAAATACTAGATACAAAAAAGCCGCTTCCTGTAATGGGGAGGTGGCTTTTTCTATTTAGAATAGATCGGAATGCGTTCCGGTATCGGTGAAAAGCAAGATTAGCTCCGTGTCGTCTTGGCTCCATATCAGCAGCCAGTCTCCTTGGATATGGCATTCCCACAATCCCGCGTATTTCCCGGACAGCCTATGCGGGTGGTATTGGGAGGGAAGGGAACCGGTTGTTTCAAGCAAGTTGGATACTTGCTCGAATAAGTTCATATCATATCCTCTTTTTTGGCATAGCCTCAAGTTCTTCTTGAACTTTTTGGTATAGTTGATGGAATATTTCATCAGCCTAGGATTTGTTTCATCAAATCCTTTGTGCTTTCCGCATGATAAATCCTTCCTGCCTTCACGTCCTCCAAGGCCTCGTCCAATCCGGATTTCTTCTGTGCCTTCACCTTGCCTTCCAGCGAGGTGATGAATTTCTTCAAGATGTCCGCGTATTTCTCGGGGATGGTTACCTCGAATGTCTTTAATGATGTCGTTGTCTCCATATCGCTCTGTTTTAGGAATTTCCTTCGCGAATATACGGAATAAAAAGAGAAGGGGAATTGTTTTCCTTCTCTTTTTATTTTCCGCTTCCGCGTCGGGAGGGAGGGACGTGACGGTTAGATCTCGTCCGGGCTCTCGGAGTCTCCGCCGGGCATAGGCTCGGGAGCGGGCGCCGGTTTCTTGGCGGAGGCCATGCGCTGGTTGTAGGCGGCGGTGGTCTCGGCGATCAGCTGGTTGAGGGCGGCGATGAAGGCGGTCGCTTTCTCGGACGGCTTCGCTACGCTATGGGACTGGGCCAGCAGGGTGAGGTCGTCGTAATAGACGTCGATCCGCTTGCGCAGGTTGGCGCCGCTTTCCTTTTTGGAGGTGGTCCGGTTTTGGACGCGTTGCTGCGACAGGCGGTCGTAGGCGTTATTCTCTTTCTCCAGTTCGGCGAGGTAAGCGTCGAGGCCGAGCGTGGTGACGTACGGCTTGTTCTCGTCCTTGCGCAAATCCAGCAAGAGGCCCTTTATCTTGGCGGTCTCCTGCGCCATGGGGAGGCGGGCGATGCCGTTATAAGGCTTGATGACCTTGTATAGGAACTTTCCTGCGTCACGCTCGGCCTCCAACGGGAGGGTACCGGCCCGTGAGATGCGGGTGATGATATAGATGGCGAGGTTGTCGCGGTTGGTATCGTGCAAGGCCATTTGCTCGGTCTCCTGCGAGGTGCGGCTCTCGTCCACCACGTCGGCCATGGCGAGGAGGTCTGCCTCGTAGGTATCGAGGAATTCTTTGGTGAGGCCCAGCTCGGGGATGCCGTCGCTGCCGGTCAGCAGGGAGATCTCGTCGGGGGACTCGGAATCGCCGCCACCGCTGTTTCCGTTGGCTAGGTCGAGGACGTGGTTCATGAAGGAGAGGTACTCGGCGTTGTTGAAAAGAGAGAGCGGAAGTGTCTTGATTTTTGTGTAAGTACTCATGGTAAATTTGATTTAGAGTTTAAAAACTTCTCTAAGTTAGGGATATTTACTGAATAAGGGCTTCTTAGGCCTAAAAAATGGGGATTGAATGGCGCGAATAATCATCTTAGGCCTAAGAAATGGCTTTTCAAGGGTGAAAATAGGCTTTTTAGGCCTAAGAAATGGTTTCGCGGCCTTGAAAGTCCCTTCCTAGGCCAAGGAAATCACTTTTCACGGTTGAAAAACTATCTTTTAGCCCTAAGAAGTCATTTTTCACCCTTCGAGGGCATTTCTTAGGGCTAAGAGACATTAAGAATCTGATTGTTTTGCGAATGTTTTAAAAAAACACGATCTTTGCGATGTATTGGAAAAATAACGTAGAAGCGTTTCGATATTATCTTGTACTGGAATCTGGAAAATTTATAAGTTGTTTTGTAAACTGCTGATATTTGCATGTTTAGGTATGCGAAATATCGTTCGTTCTTAAAAATAGACCTTATTTGTTACTTTTTTAACTCTCTCGTAACTGCTCACAAATATAGACAAAATTCTAAGTAGCTTTCTATGCTCCGAAGATTTTTTTATCCGTCTAATAGCTCTTTTTTACTCGGTTGTTTTATGAAATAAAAAAAGACACCAAAAGAAAAAATAAATTTCTAATGATGCCTTTTTAATTATCAAAAAAGTGTTATTTTTTTCGTGTATAATTCATTATATCTTCTCCGTCAAACCACGACAATTCATTTTCTGTGATTTTCAAAATTTTCATAATCCCCGACTCAAATATGTTGTTATTTAAAGTCAGTTCTTTTGTTGTTTTATTATAACTATATGTTCCCTCTCCCCATTTTTCAGTTTCTTTATCAGGGTAACCAACTTCGATATAATAATCTACTCCCGTCCAACTCATATCAGAATTGAAAGTTACAGTTTCCATTTGACGTGAAACAACATTACCCTCTTCATCTGTAAAACTTGAAAGTTCGTATTCCCAGCTTCCTATTAATAAATCTAATGTTTTATCGTCCTGAATTTCGTCCTTTTCATCATCGCTACATGATGTAAAACCGACACACAAAACAACCATTAATAAGGTTGCAAGTAAGTTGAATTTCGTTCTCATAAATCTTGTTTTTTAAGTTATTTAATCTGTTAATTAAGTCCTCAAACCAAACATATTTTTCTCCCGAGAAAATGTTATTTTAAGAATGAAATTCCACTTATATAGACAAAAAAATGGTGTGGAACTACTTGCTTTATCGACCCTATTCTCTGGCTTCTCGCATCGCCTTTGGCATGGATTAGATAAAACAATAGCCCACACCAATTTGACAATATCCAAAGCCTTATAAAGACATAAGGCAGGTATATATCAAATGATGTGGTGCTACTGCTATCAACTTCATGCCTATTCAAATTTTGCGAGAATTTGAGAATAGAAGTTAATGTTGTAACACCTCGTAAATATGTCCTCCCATTACTGAGATTGGGACAAAGATACTCAAAAGTGTTTATATCTCAAAAGAACAAAAAGAAATAATGCAAAAATGTCCCTTGAAATTGTTTGTTACAATCAGGTAGCATTTGTGCATATTATTATAGATGTTATAAATCAGGCTACATTTCAATGAGTTATTTGTGAAAAAATCAAATGCTTTTTAGTGTACCAACAGATTTGTAAAAGAGATTTTCAGTCCAAAGGATAGGGGGGCGTTTGTAAGGACACAAGTAATTCGCTACCCTCTTACACCAACTGAAAGAAGTACGGTATAAGAATGATTTAGAACCGATATTGGCATGTTTTTTATCATTCTATTCAGGAAGATATTTGTCATATTTACAAAATAAGACAAGGCTCATCATAAGTATTTTTAAGTGGTTGTTTTTGAGTAATATTAAAACATTTGAAAATATATTCATATAAGTCTCCATTTTTAAACTCGGAACATCTCTTATTTAGCTGTTCTTCCAACTTTAATAAAGGAAATTTATATTTGATTTTATCTAATCTATTTTTGTCAAATGGTGGTGGAATAATTTCTCTATTTAAACACATCTTTTCAATCATTCTATAAACTTTTTCTCTCTCCTCATTTGACGAGAATAAAATATCATTATTATTCAGATAATATTTATCTGTCTCAAATCTTAAAACATATCCTTTTTCAGTTAATCTTTTTATAAGGTCATTATTCTTTCCGATTTTCATCAATGATTTTATCTTTGTTTTATTATATGGAATAAGGTTTGTGTTGTTGGTAGTTATTGTTTTTAATTTCAGAAGAAAACCTTTTTCTTCTTCATTTAGTTTATTGTTACTAAAAAATGTATTTTTAAGAATGAAATAATTTTCAGGATTAATTTCCATTTGATAGCGTATGCGATTGTGTCCTAATTTATCTTTAAAATAACTCCATGATGAAAATATTCCAGTCTTTAATAATTTTGGTCTATGCTTCTTTATAGTGCTTATTGGTATCCCTGAAAGTTCTGATAATTTCGTCTCAGCTATTTCCGAATAACCATTATAATAATTGCTATTCATTTTTATAACTGAATATAATAGTGCATCTTTGTTTTCAAGCATAGATATTTCCTTTGTTATTTTTGTTTGTCGTTCCATTGTTAGCAATGTGATTTTCTGTATTTATAAAGAGGATATCTTTTTGCTTTAACAATCTATTATAGTATGCACATCCTAAATATTTTTTAGCTTGCTTTCTGTCTTTAAATCGAATATTTTTTGATAATATCAAAATCATATTTACTTTTATTAGATGCAAAATTCTAAGTCCGTTTAGGACTTAAATTTTCTATTATATAGGTATCTTTTTATAATAGGTATCTTATATAAGTTCCATTATTGGGAGTTTTTAAAGTTCCAAAAAAGGGAGTTCTTATTTCAGTTCCAAAATAGGGAGTACGATGTATAATTGATGAAATTATATTTAAAAGGAAAATTTTCTTTTTATTCTAAGGTCTATTCATAGATTTGAAATAATATAACTTTCTAACTCCATTTATTTGTATTCTTCTTTTTAAATAACCCATATCTGATATATATCTACCAATCTGTGCTTTATTGAAATTCTTTTTTTCTCCTTTAGACAATCTTTCTTCTGCGATAGCTTGCAATTCTTCATAAGTTGAGTATAGAACACCTTTATAGAGCATTTTAGTTTGTTTTTTGTTTATATATTCAACATCTTAATGAGAGTTTATCTACCCTTATTTATTATATATTTTTCTTTTTTTGATATGCAAATTTACAGACTTTTTAGGTAGTAAAAAAATGAACATGCCACAAATTAAAAACTTCACCATAATGTGAATTTTTAACCCGATAAAATCGAATAATGAGACCTACGCACTTCCTATTAACTCATAAGAGAAGTCTATTTTGAAAAAAAATAGGCACTCCCTAAGATTGAGAGTGCCTTATTTTAGTTCCGATATAAACTATTTCACTATTTTTTATTTTCGCTTTCCCCAGTTTTTAAACGCTCTTCAAAATGATTGACTATTTCACAGATTGTTTCATTGGGTAACTCTTGCAACAAAGTTATTGCTTTGCTTTTTCTTTCTTCCAAAGCTTCTTTTTCTATTTCTTGAATTTCATTTTTACAATTTTCAATCAGACTTTCTAAGTGCTTGATTTGCTCATTCAATTCCTCAACTTTTTCTGTTGCTGATATTGATTTAAGAACACAACCAAATTTGTCGATTGACTCCTGCTGCAATCGTTTTTGTTTTTCTTCATTTGATATTCTTCCTCGTCCCATAAATTAGATGTTTTAAATTTATTGCAAATATAGTTATTCTTCCTCATTATCTAATGAGATTTCCTTTTTTACAGCTGTTCTTTGATAAATTAGACCAGTTCCTACACCGTTGTCGATTGAGAGAGAAACATCATCATCGCTTAAATCCAGTGCTTTTTGAACTGAATATGCAGCGACTTCAACATCTCTAACCCCTGATAAAGCAAGATTTTCTATTGTTTTAATTGCTTGCTGTTTTTTCTCATTCTTTTTACGCACTTTTTTTTCATTTTCAGTACTCATAATTTCAGCATATCTTTTAGCTACATCTGCACCTGTTCTTTTGTCATATCCGCTCATTGTTTTAGTAGATGTATGACCAGTTATTCGCATTATTGAAGCATCGTCCAAACCTTGTTTTCTGCACTCGGTAACAAAAGTTCTTCTTGCAGTATGTGTTCCTACAAGCTGCCAACGTTGTACTTTTTCTTCATATTGTTTATCTCCTTTTCTATAAGTGATTAATTCCTCTTTATCTATCCCTGCTTTTCTACAAATCTCCTTTATAAGTTGGTTCATATATTCATTTCTTATAAATGGTAACTTGTTATTGTATTTAGCAAGTATATTCTTTGCTATATTATTTAGAGGAATAATTACTTTCTTATGAGTTTTAATTTGAACTAATTCTATATTATCATCTGATATTATAGCATTATCAAGGTTCATAATATCAGCATATCTTTGTCCTAACTGACATTGCAAAACAAATATATCTCTCGCCCTTTCTTCATTACCTGACAATTCAATGTTTTGTATTTTTTTCAATTCATTTTCTGTTAAGTAAATCTGTTTCCCCTCATCCTTATTTCTTGGTTTTTCATATTTAGAAATTCCAGTTTCTACCTGATTTATTAAACCTTGTTTTTCAGCATCATTGAGCCATGATTTAAAAGATGTAATTCTGTTTATAATGGTATGCATTGACATTCCTTTATCAAGCATATATTTCTCGAACTTCTTTATAAAAGTGTAGTTTAAACAACTAAAATCAGTTGCTCTAACCTTACTTTCTTCGACAAATTTCCTAAGCATTTTAAGGTCGGTCATGTATTTTCCTTTTGTTCCTGCACTATTGTTGGAATTACCTTGAATTGCACTTTCAAACCAGTCAAGAGGATTAACCTTTAATTTTTCTCTTTCTCCTGCGACAAATACTCGGAGTTTTTCAGCTCCAAATTCGATTTCTTCAGGATGGTCTAACATATAGTCCTGCCATTCTGAAAAACGCATGCTTAGTATATTCAACTCCTTGTTTACTTTAGTGTTTTGCTGTTGAATTGCTTTAGGTAATGTATTCGCCACAATAGCGACTTGTCTTTCCTTGTCCCAATATTTGGGACGTACTTTCTGTCCAGTGCTGATTTTTTCTTGTTTGTGATTGATTGTACAAACAAGATAAATCAGCGTGTCTTTGTTTTCGTCTGATGTCTGTCTCAAATTGAATTTCACTTTCATAACTGCAAAGATATTTAATCGGTTCTTAAATTCGTATCCTATTCGAGAATAATTACCAAGCATTTTTAATATCGGTTCTTAAATTCTCAATTGAACAAGCTGTTAGTTATGAGAGAGTTATAAAATCAAATAGGGTTACTTAGAAATCTGGTAAATTTCTACTCTTCAAGATAATGAGAATGTAGCTCCTGCGCTTGTGTTTGTTATATACTAACCCAATGGGTGAATTATATACAATCATAAAGCGTGGAACTGCAATATATGTTTTGATATGAGTTTGAGAAAGTCGAAAATGAAAACAAAAGCATAACAACTGCAAATATAATCACTAATATACAGTGATTTATATGGTATCAGATTCGGGACAGACATCTTAATTTGTTTTAATCCGTTTCAAGTTTCTTCGGGATATATGGGAACATATACGGGAATTATTGTACCTTTGCACCGTGAATCAAAAACGTATTGCCGATGAAAGTTTCCGTATATCTGAAAAAGAACGGTTCCTTGACCTCGAACATCTGTTTCCGGGTCAGAGAGAAGAACGTGGACATAAAGGTCGTTTCGCCCCTTACTGTCCATGACAAGTACTGGGATGCCGACACCCTCTGTTACAAACGCACGACAATAGTACCTGCCACCGAACAGAAACGCCTGCCCGAACAGATAGCCGCCATCATCGAGAGAGCGGAAAAGACCTTTTCGGACAAGGCGGACAGCAAGTGGCTGAAACAGGTCATCGAGGATGTGCTGTACCCTGCCCGTGCCTTCGAACGCAACCACCCGAACCTGCTCTGCCGCATCCGTGAGTATCTGGAGAAGTTTGACGGTGCGGAAAGAACCAAGGAACATATCATACACTTCGATCGCAAAATGTCACGCTACCACGACTACCAGCGGGAAATACTGGGCAACACTGATTTCACCCTCTTTGTGGAAACCGTCACGCTGGAACAGATGAACGGTTTCCGGGATTATGTCGTGAGTGAATACCTGCTTCGTCAGGAACATCCCGACTTCTATGCTCCCCGTATGCTCATCAACCACAAGCCCAAGCCGCTTTCCAACACGACCGTCATCAACATCATGAACCTTTTCTGTACGTTCCTGCACTGGTGCAAGAGGATGAAGTATTCCGACAACGGAGTCTATGCCCTCTACGGATGCAAGGAACCGACTTACGGCGACCCTTTCTTTCTCACGTCAGAGGAACGGAACATTCTGTACAATGCGGATCTGGGCGACAACCCCAAACTGGCAGTCATCCGGGACATTTTCGTGTTCCACTGTTATATCGGCTGCCGTATCAGCGACCTTTACCGGCTGACAAGGGACAATATCAGAGACGGCTTTATAGAATATATTCCGCAGAAGACCAAAAAGTGTCAGGCAAAGACCGTCAGAGTCCCCTTGCATGAAAAGGCACTGAAGATACTGGAATGCTATGATGCAGATTCGGACAAATTACTTCCGTTCAAGCCCATACACACCTATAATCTCGGCATACGGGAACTGCTGAAGCATTGCGGCATAGACCGTATGGTCACCATCCTTGATACGCACGGCTACAACACCGTGCAAAGACCCTTGTACGAGGTGGCCAGCAGCCATACGGCAAGAAAGACCTTTGTAGGCAACCTGTACAGGCAGGTGCCCGACCCGAACCTGATAGCCTCCATGTCGGGGCATGTGGAGGGAAGCAGGGCGTTCAAGCGTTACCGAACCATAGACGATGACATGAAACGTAAGCTGGTAGAGATGATAAACTGAAAAGCAATAAAGCAAAGGAGGATACATATTATGAAAGTAACGGCGTTCATCAGAAAGACATCGGCCAAGAACAACGTGACGGATCTGGCACGTGTCTATTTCCGTGTCCGGGACATTGGCGGAGTGGACATCAAGGCGGCAAGCGAACTCTCCATCAATCCCAATCACTGGAGTGCGGAGAAGCAGGGGTACAAGCCCCGTGTGGCTTTGGTATCGGAAGAGAAGCGGATGAACTTCGACAGAGACACCCAGCAGATAACCCATCTTATCACCAAGGAATACCACCGTGGCGTGGACGGCAACTGGCTCAAAGGGCTGATAGAGGAATACCATCACCCCAACATCAACGCAAGGGGCGGCAACAAGGCCGAAGAATACCACCTCGTCTATCAAATCAACAAGTATATCACAGAAAACACTTTGGCGGATGATAGCTATAAGCACCATCTTGGCAATATAGACAAGATAAGCCGTTACGAATGTTTTCAGCATGAGGTAATGCATCGCAGGGGCTTCAAGCTGTGTGTTGACACGATTACCGCAGATGATTTGCGGGAGTTCAAGAACTGGTTACAGGAGGAACATAATCTCGCCGGGCAATACCCACTATTTTATAAGGACGTGCAAAAGCAAAAATATGAGCAGATTCGTTCCGAGAATAGTATAACAGGCTATTTCTATCGGATAAGGACAGTCATCAAGTGGTGCATCAAGCGCGGGCTGACAAGAAACAATCCGTTTGATCAGTACCAGATAACCCAGCCCATGTACGGCGACCCGTTCTATCTTACCCTTGAAGAGAGGGACAAGGTGTACTATGCCGATTTGAGCGGAATGGGTGTCACCTATCCGGTCTATCGTGACATATTCATGTTCCAGTGCCTTATCGGTTGCCGAGTAAGCGATTTGAACAGACTGACCAAGGCGAATATCGTTGACGGCTGTGTGGAGTATATTCCGCAGAAGACCAAGTTGGAACACGCCAACACGGTGCGTGTACCGCTCAATCAAAAGGCATTGGATATACTGGAACGGTACAAGGATCTTGAAGACGCACTGCTTCCAAGGTTCTCGCACTTCGGCTACAATAAGAAGATAAAGGAGATTCTCAAGTATGTGGGCATCGACCGCATGGTCAGGGTGCTTGACCCGAAGACACGCGAGGATGTGGCGCGGCCTTTATATGAGGTGGCAACTACGCACACGGCACGGAAGACCTTTATAGGCAACCTCTACAAGCAGGTCAAAGATCCGAACCTGATAGCCTCCATATCGGGGCATTCGGAAGGCAGCCGCGCTTTCGCCCGATACCGCAAGATTGATGACGAGATGAAGAAGGAACTGGTCAACCTGCTGGATTGATTTGGCCGTTTCCCTCATTTCCTATCCCCCTTTATATTAATCCGATAATACAGCATGAATATGGATGAACAACTGACCTACGAACAGTTCAAGGCGGACATTCTCCGGTGGAAGAACACGCACCGGGAAGAATACAGCCGATTCGCCAGACTTATGACAAACGGTGACGAGAAGCAATACCTTGCCATCTGCCGGGCCATATTCAGGCAGTTGCCCGGAATCAAGCGGGAGTGGGAATTGTCATGGAACGATGACAGCACGGAAGGTTTTGACAATATAAACCTGCAGTTCAAGGAGAATGCAGTGCCCGGACAGATAGTGGAGCTGTACAGGAAACAGAGGGAAGAGAGTTTCCCTCTGCCTGATACACCTCCTACCACACTATGGGGCAGAATGAAATCCTTTTTTAGCGGCAAGTCCAAGGAGCCGGGTATAACCTTGTCGGCACCGCTTGTGTTGAGCTGGCTGTATTACGGCAAGAGCTTCGAGGCGATGGTCGGCATGGTAGACAGGCAGATGAAGAATCCGAAAGCAGACAAAGCGGACAAAATGAGTTGTTCATTTGTCATCAGACAAATTATAGACGTGTCCATCAAGAGCGGCTTCCGTACCCAAGCCGACTGGGACAGATACTTTTCCATGAACGATGCCATCAGGAAAGACAATGTCGGAGAATGGGCGTTGCAATCCGTGGCAGAGGAAATGGACAGCGGAACAGGGGAAGGACATGATACGGGAATAGGGCAAATATCCGACAATACCCAGACTGTTGATGATTCGCAAAAGCCACGCGGACGCCGGAAAGCGAAAGTACAGCCACTTATAGATTATCTTGATTGTAACAATAAAGACGCTGTCATCGGAGTTATCCGGAAATTCATCTCCAAATATGATACGGCAGCAGAGCAGGCACTGACCTATTATGCCCTGAATGAACTTGGTCTGTTAACCGGCATGGACAGCGCGAAAGAATTTGCCGCAGCCCTTACCTGTCAGTTTGAAAGCATGGGCGGTATAAAAAGCGAAAGCTCCTACCGGCAGGCCATCCACACGCTGACGACAACGCAGCACGTCGCAAAAGACGGAGTGAACAAAATGTGCGTGATGATTAATGGCGACATTTGCCAGACCCTGCTGGACGAACTCAAAACCGACCTTATGGAAACTCTTCCCAACCCGGACGAATCATGTGAAACTGGGTAAAATAAGGTTGTCTGGAGTTGTCATAATTGTCTTTTCTGTCATGACAAATATGCCAACTCATTTTCTTTCAACTACTTTCAATTCCGATATACCTTTGCACCGTCAATCCTTTCCCGAGGGTCGGCGGTGCTTCTCTTTTATAAGCCATCGGAAGCGGAGCATCAGGGAACTTTTGAAGATGGTCGTCAAAAACTTCAAAAGCTGATAATTATGATTACTATTGAAAGTCTGGTCGAACAGGGGGCGAACGTTAAACTGGAAGTCACTCCCACAGACCTTAAAATGTTTGCGGAATCCATCGTGCAGCGTACCATCACCGCACAGCAGGAAGAACAGAAAGTTGCCATGCAGCGTGAAGCGGAAGAAGGCTGGCTAAATACGAAACAAGTCCGTGAGCTGCTGAACGTATGTGAGGGTACACTCAACCTGTGGGCGAAGCGGGGCTACCTCGTTCCCGTCAAGGTCGGCAACAAGAACATGTATGCCAAGTCCGATGTACGCCGTGTGCAGACGGGAGGCAAGACAGAAAGTGTAACATCCTATTGCAAGAAGAGAAATGGATGAAATGAAGAACACCCGGCTTGAACTGTGCAACCGGATACGCATGGAGGCGGAGCATACCGAAGACACGGGATTCCCCTTGGATGTGTTTCCCCAGACCGTACAGTCAATCATACTTGACATGGCCACATACGAGAACTACAAAATTGAGTTTATCGCAACGTCCATGCTGTCGGCCGTGTCCGCTGCCTTGGGCGGAACATACCGCATCCGAATAAAAGGCGACTGGCAGAGCAACGGTGCGTTGTACATCATTCTGGTAGGCAGACCCGGACTTGGCAAGACACCACCATTAGAGGCGGCATTCCGTCCGATCCGAAAACACGACTATGCCCTGTTCAAGGCGTATGCGGCAGAGATGGAAGTATGGAAGGCGGCAGGAGAAAACGGCAGGAAGCCCATTCTGAAACGTACTATTGTTTCAGACTTCACTCCCGAATCGCTTATGCTGACGCACAACAACAATCCGAGAAGCGTGGTCATTCTGGTGGACGAGATTATGGGCATGTTCAATTCCGCCAACCGCTACACGAACGGACAACTTATAGAACAACTGCTTACCGCATGGAGCGGCGGAGCTCTGGACGTGACAAGGGTAAGCAATGCCATTCCTGTACACATAGAACATCCGTGCATCAACATCATCGGAAGTACACAGACCAAACGTGTGCATGAACTTCTCAGGAAAGGATTCGAGGAAAACGGACTGCTTGACCGCATCCTGTTCGTCATGCCCAAGTCCCCCGAAATATCGCCATGGATAAACCGGGACGATGACGGAGAAATGACCTCCTTAACGGCTACGCGCTGGGAGCGCATATTGGACAAGGTGCTTGCCTTGGACTATGATACCGAAGCGGAAGAGCGGATACCTCATGTGCTGTCTATGGACAGGGATGCCAAGGAATACTTCTTCTCATGGTGGAATAGAAAGGTAGAGCGTATCAACCGGATAGAGAATGATGCCGAAGTGGACAGCCGTGAGATGAAACATCCGGCACATGTGGCACGGCTGGCTCTGATAATTCAGGTCTTGCGGTATGCTTCCGATGAAAGCCATCTGCAATTTGTGGATATGACGTCGGTGAAAGGAGCCATACGCCTTAATGACTATTTCGAGGATTCCTATATCCGTATCCGTTCCTTTGTGGCGAACGATACCTGCGAAGAGCCTCCAAAAGTATTATTGTCATTGCTGCCCGACACATTCGATACAAAGACGGCCATTGCCATAGGCAAAGAGCTGCAGGGTATCAGCGAGCGGACAGTAATGAACTACCTGAAGGAGTTATGCCACAGCCGGCTTCTACGGAAAGCGAAGGCAGGGCATTACGAGAAAATCGTGTATGAAGCCGGAAAATCTTCTATAAACGAAAATGAATAATCACCCCAAGACTGCAAAAAAATGCCCCTGTTGCAGCTTGCAGTTTCTTCAATCTTGCAGTTTCGGGACATTGAAAACGATGTTTTTCTGCAAAACTGCAAGGACTGCACACTGCAAATAACCTTTCAGATTGCAGGAATTAAAAAGACAGAGTTATGAGTGAATACAGATTCCATCTCCAGAAATACAGACCGGGCAGCAAGATCACCTGCCCCAAATGCGGCAGGAAAGCCTGTTTTACCCGATACATTGACGGGGAAGGACAGATTTCGTTTCCTGCCAATGTGGGCAAGTGCGACCATATCAACAGTTGCGGCTACCACTATACACCCAAGGAGTATTTTAGTGATAATCCTATTGTCAAGGAAACTTTGACAGGGAAAGATGAGTATGGCAAAGGCATATCAACGGTTGTAAAACCAACAGTAAAGCCATTGCCTAAACCGCAGCCCCAGATTTCTTATCTTCCCTGTGCTTGGGTGGAGCAGTCCATGCAGAGGTATGACATAAACCCGTTATATCGATACCTTGTCACCGTGGCAGGCAAAGAGAAAACGGATCGGCTGTTCAATCTATATAAAGTCGGCACATCCAAGATGTGGAACGGGGCGACCGTATTCTGGCAGATAGACCGGAACGGAAATGTTCGGGCTGGCAAGATTATGGGCTATGATGCCAAGACCGGACACCGTATCAAAGAGCCCTTCAATCAGGTCAACTGGGTACATTCGGTGAGAAAGATGCCGGACTTCCACATGAAGCAATGCCTGTTCGGTGAACATCTGCTGGCTGACACCTCATCCTCGGCAAGAACAGTCGCCATCGTCGAAAGCGAGAAGACGGCACTGGTTGCCGCCCTGTTCATTCCAGATTTGGTATGGCTCGCCACCGGAGGGATGCACGGTTGCTTCAATAGCGAAGCCATGCAGGTGCTTAATGGGCGTGAGGTGGTTCTCTTTCCAGACCTCAAGGCAACGGATGAATGGAAGTGTAAAGCCGGGATGCTTCAATCCATTTGTAAATCTGCCATCTGCTCAGACCTGTTGGAAGAGATGGCGACCGATGGACAGCGTGAGGCCGGACTGGACATTGCCGACTTCCTCCTGATGGAAGATACGCCGCAGATGATTCTCCAGAAGATGATACAGCGCAATCCGGATTTGCAAACCTTGATTGACACATTGGATTTGGAACTGGTAGGTGTAGAAAAACTATGATACCATACACGGATTGGACAGCTTGCTGTCTATGTAAAAAGGGGTTGTAAAATCCCGTAGCTTATTAGGGCATTTTCACCGCTTTCACTCTCCGAGCGGCAGTCAAAAAGCCCATAAGCGGAGGGACACCCTCTCGACTCCCATGCCTGCCTGTGGCACTTGGACGGGATTTTACAACCATATCAGAGAAATAATAATCGCAAAAACGCAACAGATATGAGTAATACACAATATGCAGTCTGCCACCTGCAACGTGGCAGTGGCAATGACAGTGGAATGTCATGCCATATAGAAAGAAAGGATGCCAAGGGAAAAACTTATGTGCCGGTCAATGCCGATGCAAATCGGACACAGCTCAATCGGGAGCTGATTACATTTCCGGATGGGGTGAAGAACCGGACGGATGCCATACAGTATCGTATCGATAAGGCCGAACTGCACCGCAAGGTTGCCAAAAACCAGACGAAAGCCATTCGCATCATCTTAACTGGAACACATGAACAGATGATGAAACTTGTCGAAGACGGCAAGCTGGACAATTGGATCGATTCCAACCTGGAATGGCTTCGAGAGACTTTCGGAAGCGAGAATCTTGTTTCCTGCGTGCTGCACATGGACGAGAAAACTCCGCACCTGCACGCCACCATTGTACCTATCGTTACCACGGAACGTCTTCGCAAGAAACGGGAAGGAGAGAAGAAGTACGAGACGAAATCCGGTCCACGTCTGTCTGCGGATGACATGATGCGGCGCACCAAACTGCATGAATACCAGAACAACTATGCAGCGGCAATGAAACCTTTCGGATTACAGCGTGGTATTGTCGGCTCTACCGCCAAGCATCAGGCGAATTCGGAATACTATAAGCAACAGGTGAACAGATACGAGGAGGACATTGCCAGACTGCAAGTTGATATAGAGAAAGCACAGGAAGGCAAGAGCACCATTCTGTCATGGTTCGGCAAAGGCGATCTTGCCAAGGCCAAGAAGGAACTTTCGGAAAAGGATGAACTGATAGGCAAACTGAAAAGCCGAATCCAGACACTCAAAGCAGAAAAGGCACAGCTACAGGCGCGACACAAAACGGAAGTCGAACAATTACGGAACGGTTATCAGAAAGAGATAGACAAGGCTATCAGCAAGGCGGAAACGGTAGAGCGACAGTCAAAAGAAAAAGATGCGGTTATAGACAGGCAGAAACAATGCATTGACCAACTTGACCGCAAAGCCAATCCCCAACGCTATAGGCTGTCATCCGGGGCAGAACTCGTCCATCACTTCATCCCCAATTATAACCATCCCAGCCTGCACATCTGGACTAAGGTCGGTAATGAGGAGTATGACGACTCAAAGTCCGTCGACTGGCTCAACCCCATCTGGGACAGTTTTACCAAAGGTGAAGCCACAATCTACGAACTCGCAAATGCTGTATTCGAGCCTTGGGAGCAGGTCAATGAGTTGCAAGCCAATCTGCTCGGGGCTGCATTTGAACTTGCCGCAGGAGGCCCTGCACAAGTACATATCGGTACTGGTTCCGGTGGTTCATCTTCAGAACTACCTTGGAATGATAACATAGCAAAGAAACATACCTTAGTAAAACGAAGATAGATGATAGATGATTCATAGCAAACATATTTATTGCAGATTTTTATCCATACATATAAGAGTCTGCAATATTTTATGTATCTTTGTAGTCAAAAACTGACAATTCTTCGCCGGAAAAGTCAGTACAGGAATAAAGACCGTTTAGTTTACATAAATAGTGTTGATTTTTTTGCAATGGGAGGACTTTTAGCATTCAGAGTTGGAAACTTTGACACAACAGCAGAACGTGAGCAGTTTCGGTTTCTCTGTGAGCAACTCAAAGCTCACTATGAGGATTCGAATGAGTTCTGTGTGTTCGCAGGCAACTATAATATTGGATGCGAGTTAGACGCTCTCTTTATAAAGAAGGACGCTATTATTTCTATAGAATTCAAAAATTATGGGGGTAATGTTATTGCCAATGAAAATAGAGAATGGACATGTGATGGTAAAATTATTAAGGGAGGTTCGAGAAAGACTGTTCTTCAGCAAGCTAGGATAAATCATTCTACGGTAAAAAAAGAGCTTAAAATCTTAGGAGTTGAAAAGAATCAAATCAAAGACGTTCCACATCTTATTATTTTTCATCAATCCATAGAGTTGAAAAACAATTTAAGTGCTACCAACAAGTCTTGGTTGCATATAACTGATGACGCTCATTTCGTAGAAAAGCTTGAAGATATTACCTGTCCTCACACTGATTTAAATCCACTTGAGATTGTTAATTTGGCAGAATTATTAAACCTAAATTCGTTCTATCTAACCGAGTTTAGTAATGCTACATATGACAAGCCTACCACACCTCCGGATAAACTACAGTTATTTGAGGATATTAAGATTTACGAAGGACAACAGAATAGTTCCACTCATTCAGAGGGAAAAACAAAATTTTGTGCGGTTAATACAGATAAAAGTGTTATCAAGAAGGAAAACATTTATAGTATATCCACGCAATTGACATATGAAACTAACGAAAAGATACTACCATTAAAGGAATATTCAAAACAAATCATCAATGCTGTTTTTGGAGATAATGACATGACGGTAAATGTTATGCTTTATGATAAATTTTGTTTAGTATTCCCCCAACTGGTACCTAAAATAAATCAAGAATATGTAATTATTGCAGAAGGGAATTATATAGAAGAAAAACGGCTACATTTACAACGTTTCCTTAAAAAGGAGGTTTTGATTGTCTCCGAAAAGGAGTTGGGATGGCAAATGGGTGACTATATAGGAAATACCAAATCTGCGAAGGTTACTATCGCCTCTTGTCAACAAGTAAATAATTCTTCTTTAGGTTTTCCCAATGCTTATTCATTACCCAAATGGGTTGATAATTTAGTTTTTGAAGAGCTGAAAGCAAATTATGCACCAGACCATATACGGTTTGAATATAATTTAAATTTGGATAAGAATGAAGTACTCACTTATCTTGGAACTTATTTCCCAAGAAGCTATGCTGAAGTGTACTATCTCTTCAGTAAATTGCTTTTTACGGAAGAACAAAAATCCTTTATGGGTGAAAAAAATGTATTGAATATACTTGATTTGGGGTGCGGTACAGGGGGAGATATATTAGGACTTTTGAACTACATTGAAGATAACCTCACGAACATAAAATTCGTTCGGATTTTAGCAATAGATGGCAATCATTATGCACTTCGAATAATGGAACAAATCCTTGAGACGTATAAGTTGAGAACACGTCTAAATATTAAATATAGCGTAGGCCCTGCTTTTATTGAAAATGATGAGGATTTAGATTTAATTTCAGAAGTTGTCTCTGATAAGTACGACGTTATTTTGTCATGTAAGGCGATATGTGAACTCGCATCAAAAAAGAAGTTGGCAAGGAAACCGTACAAAAGCACTGCATTAATGCTCTCCAAAAAGTTATCCGAAAATGGTATAATGCTTATTGAGGATGTAACCGTCAAGAATAATGGAGAGTTTATTCCTGTGACGCTAAATACTGAATTAAATGAATTTGTAAGAGAGAATCCTGAATTTGTCACTTTGCTTCCAAACTCTTGTCAGAAAAACGGTAGCAAGTGCTTAAAAGGATGTTTCTTCAAAGAAGAGGTAAAAGTGAGCCATTCCAAAAAGAATAATGATGTTAGTAAAATCGTTTTTCGTTTTATCTCACATAAACAAATACTCAATATATTTGAGAATAATAGTGTAGCAAACGATATACAGTGTAAAATAAATTAAAACATAATAGTAGTATGGCAGACTTTGATTCTGAGTTTTTCATCGACTACTCTAGTCTCGATGATTTTCAGAGACAACTTATTGATAGAAAAAACAACAAGTCAATGGTTGTCTCTGGAAGTGCTGGAAGTGGTAAATCATTGATAGCTCTCCACAAAGCAAAACAAATTGCAGCATTAGGTGAAAGCTATACAATAATTGTATACACAAAATCCCTGCGAAAATATTTTGAAGATGGCTTACGTAAACTTGGACTAAGGAACGTATATCATTATCATCAGTGGCGTCATAACCAACATAGAGTTAAATATCTGATTGTTGATGAATGCCAAGATTTCACCAAAGAAGAAATTGAAGAGATGAAGCAATATGGCGAACATTGTTTGTTTTTTGGAGATTCAGCACAATCAATAATGGGATTCGGGAATCGTTCCGAAACACAAACAATTGAGAAGACGGCCTCTGATATGGGGATAGCTCCAGCCCCATTGTATTTTAACTACAGATTAACTGAGGAAATTGCTGCATTGGGAGAAAAAGTCGGAAATGTTGAAGACCTTGTTATTAAGTGCAAACGCAAGGGTGAAAAACCGAATCTCATAGCAGCTGACAGTTATGATGAACAACTTGATAAAATAGCCGAGATTATAAGAAACAGGTCGTTAACGAATGTGGGTATACTACTTCCTTTCAACACAGATGATAAAGGAGAGTGGTCTGTTGAATACGTTAAGGATTATCTGAAACGTAAGGGTATAATATGCGAATTTAAGTACAACGATAGTCAAAGTACAGAAATGGACTTAGACTTCCATTCTTCAAACCCTAAAATAATGACTTGGTGGTGTGCGAAGGGGTTACAATTTAAAGATGTATTTATACCTGGCTGTGACAAGAATACGGACAAAAGAGCTGCTCTGTATGTGGCAATGACAAGATGTAGTGAAAGATTATATCTGGGATATACTTCAGGTTTATCTTCATTATTCCCTTCATATACAGATTCAGTTTACAACAACAATGACGATATAGAAGTTATCTAAATATGAAATTATATATACCAACAACAACTTTGAACATTGACAATATACTCTCTACAGAGTGTATTGCTCCATTGGCCTTTTACAAGGAGCGAGAATATGGATATAACCAATTTTATAAGATTGATTGTATGCCATATTTAAATGTTCAATTGGTCTTTTCAAAAGTCCCACATTTTGAAACAAATGATTTTGAGCACCACAGTTTTCCTTTGGTGTTAGAAGTAACTGTATCTGACAATAGCAACCAGTTTAAGCAAATTGAAGATACTGGTAGTGTCAAAGTGTATCAGACTGATGAAATCGTACGTCTAACTCCTTATAACACTAGAGTACTATTCTATAATCCTACAGCTCTCAATTCCGCTAGATTATGTTGTTCTGATAGTTTAACAAACAAACTAGGAGATAGGTATAGCTTTAATCTTTGTCGCTCAGAGTTCGACCTTATATCATTAATTGAGAAGGTCAGAGTTGATGATGTATGCACAGGATTTCATGATAAAGTGCTTCAAGATAATAGACTTAATAAAGTTAAAGGCTTTATATTTGGCTATTATCTTGGTGTTGCCAAGTCTATTTCTACGAATAGTGCGAAGCTGTTGAAAATTCAAAAAAGAATTTACGATATTGTCGCATCCGTGAAAAATGAGGGTGTGTATAATAACACAGCTATTCTTGATGAGTTATCACAACTTGATGCTGAATATAAAAGAAATGACCCCACTATAAAGCAATGTAAAGAGGAATGGAATAAATATCTGGAAAATTTGCACATACCTCTTGAATCTATGGAGATCGTTCTAAAAGATTTTGACATGAACAATGGTATTAAGACTTCTTTCATGAGAAAGAATGGCTTTGTACCAAGTGTATCATTAATGCAGTATGGTTTTAATAATCTAGAAGGATATAGGAATGCTCTGACTGCATATACGGAGTCGATAGTAAACTCTGATAGAAAGAAGCTACTTGATAAATTTTCGGGTTCGATAAAATCAACATTTGACCTTGATCCATCATATGAGACTTGTATGCTTGCAAAGGAAGACGATGATGCCACACTTTACAACAAATTCATAGACCGAATTGTGTGGAGAAGCCAGTGTCCGACACCTGAAACATTGAGGACAGACCGCTTTAATATTGCAACAGAGGTGACTAAAATGGCAAAATCCATTTGGGAAGATACAGGTATGCTGTGGCAAGAAAGTAAGGCACAGACATTCATGAATGAATTGAGACAAAATATCAAGAACTTCACTCCATTGAATATGAATGGACAAGATAACTTAATATTAAAATCTGTCGCCACTTATATTCTTAAAGGAGAAGATTATGATTCTCTTGTTCAATTCTGCATAGATAATTCCATTAGTGATTATCGATATGTTCTTGCCCTTTGGGGTGCAACACAAGGCTATGTGAAGATTTCTCGACCTATTATAGGCTCAGTATCCAAGTCTAATTCCTTCAATAGTACATTGAAGGAAATCATTTTCTTGCTACACAACATTGAATCTATTGGAGATTTACCCAATATACAAGAGCCAATTACCGTAACGTCAGCCATAAATAAACCGCATGCAACAGTTCTTAATAATAGTGAAAACATTGCTTCTCTAGATTCGGATTTAAGTGCTTGGCAAAATAGCATTCGAGAGTTTTTAAACGAACTAAAAAATGTTCGAAATAGGAACGGGCTTTTATCTGCCTTGGAAAAAGCTTTTATAGAAAATGGCACTCGACAAGATTATGTCAGTTTCTTTGCTATATTAAATGATTATAGTGAATGGAAAACCTCAAAAGGTGAACCTGTTAAGGCATGGAAAGATTTGACCGCCCATTTCTGTCCCAAAGAATACAATGAAAAAATTGTATCATATCAAGAACAACAAACACCCAAGAAAAAAGAACGAGGTTTTGTAAGTGGCATAGTGGATAGTATTCAACAAGGTGCTCAACAGGTGTTATCATTGTTTCCAAAAGAAGATCAAACCAATGAAAGACCTGTTCAACAGACCAAAGTAAATCCACAGAATAAACAATACACTATTGACGAAAATTTCGTTTCTGATAGCAACTGTTGGAATCATATTAAACAATATGTTCCTGAAGTCTATCACAACAAGTTTTATGAAGACTTGAGATGGTTTCAAGATGAATATGCCAAAGGAGATAAATCCCAATATTACGCCAAGGCTAGCAGAAAAAATGCGGCTGTTATAGATGCATTTGCTCGATATATATCAAACAAAAACTACAAATCAGTTATTAAACTTCAAGAAATGGTAACCTATTTACATAAGATTTACATATAATGATGCGAAGATATCACGAGATGGCAAGAGAATATTTTGCCTCTCGTGATTGTTTGCAAATAGTTATTGCAACGTATTAGTATTTGGTCTATTGGGCATAGAACAAATTAAAAATTGTAACATAAGCGATATGAATGAAAGAATCAAAATATGTTCTGACTACGGAGAAATCGTGGAAGCATCGGCTCCGGTAATAATATCTGCAAGTCGTTCTACAGATATACCTGCTTTTTATGCAAAATGGTTATTTAACCGTTTAGCTAAGGGGTATTGTGCTTGGTACAACCCTTTTAATCAGCAGAAAATGTATATTTCATTCAAAAATTGCAAGGTTGTAGTCTTCTGGACGAAAGATCCAAAACCAATACTTCCATACTTGCATGAGCTTGACAAAAGGGGGATTCACTACTATTTCCAAGTTACGCTCAATGACTATATAAAAGAAGGTTTTGAACCTAATATTATCTCTGTAGAAGATAGAGTTGCGACATTCAAGAAACTGTCTGATATGATAGGTAAAGAAAAGGTTATTTGGCGTTTTGACCCTCTTATTATCACACCAAACATAACTCCTCGTGAATTGTTGACTCGTATCTGGCGTATTGGCAACCAATTGAAAGGTTATACAGATAAATTAGTCTTCAGTTTCGTTGATGTTAAAGCATATCGTAAGGCTCAAAATAACCTCGTGAAAGAAACACTGCTTTTTACAAAAGAAACAGTAGAAAGTGCCGAGGCAAGTTATGATCAACGGATTGAGATAGTAGAAGGTCTACAAAAAATACGAGAGGCATGGAAAAATGATGGTTGGAATATTGAAATAGCAACTTGTGCAGAAGATATGGACCTTGAAACATATGGGATTCAACACAACCGTTGTATTGATGGTGAGTTGATGAAGCGTATCTTTGCTGATGACGAAGAACTTGTCTATTATCTTCAAACATTGAAATTACCAGAAAGAGACTTGTTTGGTAATTTGCCACCAATACCAGAGAAGGTGCGTAATGTAAAGGATACAGGGCAACGTAAGGTATGTGGATGTATGGTCAGTAAGGATATCGGCATGTATAATACTTGTCGTCATTTCTGTGTCTACTGCTATGCCAATACAAGTAAAGAATGCGTCATTAGAAATTCTGAGAAACATAACGATGAGAGTGAAAGTATAATTGGGTAATTATGCAAGAGTCAGAACTACAACAATATCTACAGCGTGAATATCCACAGGAAAATGCACGTTGCGAGTGGAAGGAATTTAAGAATCTGAAGAACTCGTTCTGTGGGGATGAAAAAGACGATGTTATTTCGTATGTGTCCGCTATCGCCAATATGGAAGGTGGACACTTGGTGATTGGTGTCCAAGACAAAACATTGGAGATTGTCGGAACGGACACATATAACTATGACAGACAGAAGGCAATACTGCGTCTGACAGAAAGGTGCGCAAATCTTTCAACAGAAGGTTTGGATATTGATGAATTTGTCACTGATGATACTAATCGTAAAGTTTGGGTTGTCCATATTCCCAAGCATCTGCCAAAACGACCTGTATTTGCCCATAACAAGGCATGGCAACGAATAGAGGACTCTCTTGTAGAGATGACCGCAGAGCGTATGGCGGCTATTCTTGATGAACCGATTTTCTGTGAAACAGATTGGTCGGCACAGATTGTTCCTGATGCGACGATTGATGATCTTGATGAAGTGGCGATTGCCAAAGCTCGTAAGATGTTTAAGAAAGTACATAGCCGGATTCCTGAGGCCGAGGTAAATGCGTGGAGCGTGGAAACTTTTTTGAGTAAGTGCGGCATAATGAAGAACGGGGGCATTACACGTGCAGCTATCCTTCTTCTCGGCAAATATGAATCTGCTTTCAAATTACGTCCAGCAGTTGCACAGGTGACTTGGACTAGACGTGATGAGAATAAAGATGTTGTTGATTACGAACATTTCACGGTTCCATTCATCTTGACTGTTGATGAAATTTTGTCACGAATAGAAAACTTGACAATGCGGGAAATGCCGGGAGGAACGCTTTTCCCCGATACGATGAAACATTATGATGACTACACCATTCGTGAGGCTCTTCATAACTGTATAGCACATCAGGACTATACGATGCAGCAACGCATAAACTTTGTGGAAAATCCGACTTACCTTTTTTATTCCAATGCAGGTAATTTTATTCCTGGAACGTTGGAAAATGCATTAACAAATGAAGAACCACAAGCCTATTTCCGCAACGAATGTCTATGCAGAGCAATGGTAGATTTCAACATGATAGACACAGTGAGCAGAGGTATCAAGAAAATGTTCAATGAGCAATGGCGGCGTCATTTCCCAATGCCAGATTATGAGATTGATGCAAAAAACAGAAAAGTGTCGGTATGTATCTATGGTAATGAGATAAATGAGAAATATACCAATTTGCTTAAAACAAATGATTCTCTGACCTTATGGGACTGCATATCGTTAGATGCCATCCAGAAAGGCAGAACTATCCATGAAGATGTTGCACAAGACTTATTGCGCAGAGGACTCATTGAGGGTGAAGCACCCAATTATACAATTTCATTGGGAGTTGCAAAGGCTACTCGTCAATTGCAAGGGTACACCAAACAAAAGGGCCTTGATAAGGATAAGATTAAACAAATGGTTTTGCAATATCTCAAGAATGCAGGTTCTGATGGTGCCAAACGTGATGGCATTTATGAATATATCAAAGATGTGATGCCACAAGCTAAAACGCGAGAACAGCAATTGAGGATATTGGGAGATATTCTCAATGCCCTCGGTATGGATAAACTTATATATGCTAACGGGCGAACTTGGTTCTCGAACGAATAACTATAACGGAAAATATAGCGGATTTTGCTAATTATAGCGGACTTTATAACCGATTCCGCCATATTATAGCGGACAATGGCAAATCAGTTAATCTATATCAAACTCGTAAATTGAAGAAGTATGTTATTAGGTGAAAAGATAAAAGAGTTAAGGGATGAACACGGAGTGCTGCAAAGACAATTGGCGGCCTTACTTGAAATTGACACTCCTATGTTCAGCAAAATAGAGCGTGGCGATAGACGTGCCAAAAGGGCACAGGTAATACAATTGGCCGAGTATTTTAAGATTGACAAAAATGAACTTCTTACTCTATGGTTAGCAGACAAAGTTCTGGATGCCGTAGGAGATGAAGATGAATTAAAGCATAATGCAATAGAAGTAGCACAGAAAACAATAGGCTAATCCTTACAATTATCGGGAACTATCTGGTATCAATACAGAATGACTCCCGATATTTATATTTGACTTTCAAAATTTTAGCGAATCAATCTCGGTTCAAGCGTGGGACTATCGTCTTATTATTGAAGAGTGGGCATTCCAGAGCCTCAGTACAGTGATAAGCGATGGTTCCCACGCTTCTTTTATTTGTTAACCTCATTTTTTGGGAACAAAATGAGCAAAGATGAGAAAATTATGAATAAAGTGAATCTCTTTAGGCGTTATCTGGTTGGACTATTGTTTCTGTCTTTCTTCTTCCCTATTAAGGCCGCTATTTCTTATTGGGATGGCCATAGTTATTCTACAAGCTGGTATGATCCTAGTAAATCGGTCTATTACATCCAATCAGCGGAAGATTTGTGTGGATTATCTTACTTGTTGCGCCCTGGAAGTTATGAGGATTTTGAGGGCAAGGAGGTTATCTTAATGGTCGATATTAATTTGAATGGTTATGAATGGGAGACGTTGGGTCGTATAGAAGGATCTTATTATTATGCATTTAATGGTGTATTCAACGGTAATGGAAAAACTGTCTCTGGTTTGAAAATAACTAAAATAAATAATGGAACAATACGTACAACCGGCCTGTTTGGGGTCGTGATGGAGCAGGGTACTATTATCAAAAATCTTACCGTGGAAGGTGATATTAATATAGGTAGTCGTGGAACTGCGGATATTGGTGCTATTGCTGGAACAAGCATGGCGACCATTTATAATTGTATATCAAAGGTTAATATATCAGTGAATTCATCGGATGCCTCATCAGATATCAATGTGGGAGGTATTGTTGGAAAAGCTTATGGTATGGTTCGAGATTGCCAGACTTATGGGAATATCCGTATAAACCAAGATGGTATCAGTGGTTGCCGAGTTGGAGGAATTGCGGGGTCAAGCGTGACCGCTGATATAGGAGCCGGAATAATTCGTTGTAAATCTGCTTCTGATATTACGGTAATTGGAGGAAAAGACGCGATGGTCGGAGGTATCTCCTCGCTTATTAGGGAAAATAATGAAAATAATTTGTATACAGGATGTGTTGATGTCAATGGTTGTCATTTCTCCTATGTGGGTGGTATTGTCGCTTCCATGAGTTCGGAAGTCAAAAATTGCCTGATGTTAGGCTCTTTTACCGGATACGGCGATTATTATTATAAGGGAGCGATTATGGCAACGCAAGAACAAAGTGTAATCATAGATGATTGTTATTATAGAGAGGGATTGCCTAACGCTGCGAGTTATGGATATCCTGTTGCGGAAGCAGAATTATATAGTGGGTCGTCTCTTCCCGGCTTCGATCCTAGTATATGGAATTTTCGTGAAGGGGAATATCCTGATTTGTTTTTTGAGTTTGAGGATTTGATCGAAATGCCAGCTGTCGATCGTATAGAATTGGATAAAACAGATTTAACATTAGAGATTGGTGATGCTATTAGATTGTATCCTACACTATATCCTTCAGGAGCCACAGGTAAAATAGTGTGGAGTTCATCGGATGATTATGTAGCTGTCGTGAATTCCAGCGGATTAGTGGTGGCAAGGAATGGAGGAATAGCTTATATCTCGGTAAGTATGACGGATAATTTATCTATTTCAGATGTTTGCCGTGTGACTGTGAATAAATCACCAACCGCTAATGAGAGTGTTCCGGTTGACGATCTTGAAGTTAGGGGATTGGAAGGTTCTATCATGATCAATGCGACTATGCCGCAAGACTTTTGTATTTATGCATTAAATGGAGAAATAATAAATCAAGGAAAACTTATGGGCGGAGAGAATATTATCTCTGTTTTAAAAGGAATATATATTGTTAAGGTGAAGAATTATATCAAAAAAGTAATAGTTCTTTAGGATTTTTCTGTTAAGTAATGCTGCGGTGTAGTCTACTTTAACCTTCTCCACTCGGATTTCTTGGCGAATGGGGAAGGTTTCATTATTTCGTATAATCGTTATTTTTGTACCATATAGTGGTGGCTCTTTCAAGCCTCCCCCCATTCCTATACAAGTAATCCGGAGCGAAATCTGCCCCATTGTACCATTCCAGTGTCCAGTGGGTGAGCCCGAACTGGACGAAATTTCGGAGGTCTTTCAATGGCTCGAAAAGTTTCCCTTTCAGTAAAGGGAGGAAGTTCACTAATTTCAGCTTACCGTTGCTAAATTCCAATCGCATGGTATAGTCCTTGACATATTCCACGCCAGTGACACGTATTAAATCTATATCTTCAGTCATAACTTTTTCTCTTTTAAATGGGTCTTAGGGGATTTTCATCACGAATATATGGAATAAAAAAGATAAGGGTACGAGTTCGCCTCTCTTTTTTGTCTTTCTTTCATCCACATTTCCTTGAAACCCTTGGAATCCCCATTTATAATCGTACCTTTATGTCTCTTTACCTTAAAAATTAAAAATAATCATGTTTACGCCATCAATGACAAACGAGGAAATAGAGGCAGTGGCCTATAAGGACTTTCTGGAAATCCGGGGAAGAGTGGAAATCGCGAAGGATAAATTCGTACAAAGGGTGAGATGCACGCCCCCGGGATTTTGGGCCTTGCATTCCTTGCAGGAGACACATACCCTTCAAACCCGCTCCAAGAATACATGGACTGTATATTTCTATTATTTGTACACGACACCGGCCGGTGCCGTGAAAGTCTCATCTATGATCTACACCTCCCTGCCGGGAGATGAAGGCACGGATTACCTGTTTATGAATAATCTCGACCGCTTCCGGCTGGAGAGGGTGAGCTCGCGTTTCTCGCGACAATACGAGGAACGCTATATCGACCCGAACCAGATCCAACTGAACGGCCTTCTGCCCGCTATCTATTTCATGAGGACTGCCGGCGACCGGAAGATCGCTCCCTACACTCCCGATACATGGACCGAGGAAGAGAAAAAGGACAAATATCTCTTCGTGTCGGAGCAAGGGACCATGGAGGCGAAGCTGGAGGGGCGTGTGGAGACCTACCTTACTTTCTTAGAGCCGGAACAGCCGGGTGATTAATAAGTAGAGGGCGAGGTTGATACCCCGCCCTCCCGATAACTAGGTAGATACCTCCGGGCCTATCTTTTCAGAAGATCGATCCTCTCGCCGGGCAACAGTACCGCATGAACCTTCTCCGTTACCCGCCCCTTCACGTTGAAGGAATCCCTTAGGCGGATGTCGGCGGCGGAGGAACCGATCTGCGCCTCATATTTACCGGACTCTACGACCCAATGACTGGCGCTCTCGTCGAAGGAGGCCAGATCCGTATCTTTCACCTTGAAGATGATCTCACGGCTCTCCCCCGGCTGGAGGAGTTGGGTCTTGACGAAACCTCTCAACTCTTTCGCCGGCTTATCCATGCTCTTGCCGGGGGCGGAGATATATAGCTGGACCACTTCCTTCCCGGCTACCGGGCCATTGTTCGTGATCGTGCAACTGATGCTGTAGTCCGTATCGCCCATGAACACTTTCAAGCTCGAATAATTGAAAGTCGTATACGACTGTCCGTAGCCAAACGGATAGGAGACGGGCACGCCGAACGTATCGAAGTAACGGTAGCCCACGTAGATACCCTCCTCGTAGTTGGTATAGTCAATATTCTTACGATCCGTATGCTCCGGGCCTCCTCCCATGAAGCCGGCTAACATTTCTTTCAGGTCGATACCCGAAGCGTCCGGGAAATTCTTCGTGGAGGCTACGTCGGCGATGCTCACGGGGAAAGTCATCGGGAGCTTACCGGAAGGATTCACCTTTCCGGACAGGATATCGGCTACCGTGTTACCCCCTTCCTGCCCGGCTTGCCAAGCCAATAGGATGGCGTCCGGTTCCGATTTCCAGCTGGCGGTCTCGATCACGCCCCCGATATTCAAGATTACGACCACCTTCTTCCCTTCCTTATGGAAAGCGTCGGAAACCGATTGGATCAACGCTCGCTCATTCTCCGTCAGGTTGAAATCTCCCTCGATCTTCCGGTCTTGGAACTCTCCCGAGCTACGGCCTATCGTAACGAAGGCGATATCCGCCTCTTTCGCCTTAGCGGCCAGCCCTGCGGCATCCGGTACGAACTCCGGGATACGAGGGTGGTTGAAGAAAGCGGCGGCGGGACTCGTGTCTTTCGGCTGTTTCGCCTTTTCCTCGGTACTGTATTTCTCGTATAAGGCTTTCACTTCGGCGTCCATGGTATAACCGGCGTTCTCCAGACCTTCCACGAGGGATACGGTATAAGCCTCGTTCACGTCGCCACTGCCGGTGCCTCCGGCGATAAAATCGTACGAGGTGGTACCGTAAGCCGCTATCTTCTTGATACCCGGGGCCAGCGGCAAGGCATTATTCGTATTCTTTAATAAAACCATACCTTCGGAAGCGGACGCACGGGTTACCTCGGCGTGAGCTTTTAGGTCCGGTTTGTCGGAATAGGCGTATTGGGCAAAGCGGGGGGATTGAAGGATCAATCGTAATACACGGGTTACGTCCGTATCCACGTTTTCGATAGAGAGAGAACCGTCCTCAAGCGCTTTTAGGAGGGCCTCTTTCTGGTCCGGCCGTCCGGGCATCAGCAGATCGTTTCCGGCGTGGATCTGGGCGGGGGCGTTCTTGCCGCCAAACCAGTCGGTCATGACAAGGCCGCTAAAACCCCATTCGTCACGGAGGATGGTCGTTAATAAATCACGGCTTTCGGAGGCATATTCACCATTTATCTTATTGTAGGAAGACATGACCGTCCACGGGCTTGCCTCTTTTACGACCATCTCGAAACCTCTTAGGTAAATCTCCCGCAAGGCACGAGGGGTGAGGCGGGCATCCGTTCCCGTCCGGTTGGTCTCTTGATTATTGACGGCGAAATGCTTGATGGAGGTTCCCACGCCATTGCTTTGGATACCGTTTACCATCGCTGTCGCTATCCGGCCCGTCAAGTAGGGATCTTCGGAATAATACTCGAAGTTACGTCCGCAGAGAGGGCTTCGGTGGATATTCAGCGCGGGGGCCAAGAGTACGTCGCAACCGTATTCTTTCACCTCGTCGCCCATGGCGTTGCCTACGTTTTTGACCAATGCGGTGTTCCATGTGGAGGCTAGCAAGGTAGCGACCGGGAATGCCGTGCAATAATAGGTCGCCTCGTTCCCCTCGCGAGTCGGGGAGATACGTAATCCGGCGGGACCGTCGGCCACTACGATAGCGGGGATTCCCAGACGTTCGATCGGGAAGGTCGTTCCGGCGGCTCCCGGCACTAGATTTTGCGTGCTGCCGACTACGGCTGATTGGCCGCCGAACCCGGGCATTCCGGTTCCGACAAACAGGGATACTTTCTCTTCGGCAGTCATGGCGGCTACGATTTTCTCGATAGGATCTTTACCCAATTGCGGCAAGGTTTGGGAGTGCCCTACTTGCATGGCCATCGTAAGGCATGCGCCCATTAATAGTTTGTTCATATAGAATGGTTTTTGTGTTTTTCAGTGCCCCAAAAGTAGGCGAAGGAATCGAGGCGGACAAAGAAAAAGAAAGGTATCGGAGGTAAGGATTTCGTTTTTTGATGAATATCAAACATTGTAGGGGTTTGATGATATATTTAGGGGACGCCGACTGCGCAGTCGGCGTCCGGTACTATTTATAATGTATTCAGAAGTTTATGAATCTCATTAACCATCTGCGTAGCGGATTCTTGTGTCTCGGATAAACCTTCCGGAGTGATCTTGGCAACCGTCTTGTTCAACTTCTCGAGTTTGCCTTTAGCTCCTTTCGTTGTCAGCTCTTCCCGGAGGATGCGGATCTTCTCGCAATCTTGTATACCCTCGACCAAACGTTCGAAGCGAATGCTACTGCGTGGACCGGGATAAATACTGTATGTATCGCCTGCCGCCCAAGTGCGGAAACGCGAGTCACGCAGAGGATCGGTGGTCCAGCTATTAACTGCCCAACGTAGATAACCGTCGTAACCACCGGCTACGGCGTGCAAGACCGTCCATGCCGCTTCCGCCGGGTCGGAGAAGGTGAAGGTATTCGGGAACGCTTCCGCGCAACAGGTATAAACGGTACTGATCTGTCCCGCTTTATCACGGGCAGCCTTTACGTCTTCTGGGAATTTATGCCCATAGGGAATACTTAAATAGTATAAGTCCGATTGAATTTCCGGATGATAATTTCCGGCCAGCGTGATCTTGAACTCCGGATCGGCTTGCTTGATAACCTTGATCGCCTCACGCATCGCCTCCATCGGACGCTCGTCCATAGAGATAGCGGTTTTCTCGAACCAACCTTTCTCGCGAAGGTGGCGGGAGAAATCTTTTAGGAAAGTACCCCAATAGTCTGCGTAAGCGGCGTCACCCGGTTTCGTGTTGAGGAATTGTACACGATTTGTCGCCTCGTCGTAATAATCGAAAGATAAAGCCCAAGGGATCATGGTGTAGCAACTGATCATATCATCGATACCGATCTCGTTCATCATGAATTCCACCCATTTGTCGAAGACGGCGTAATCATATGCCCAAGTGCCGTCTATCTTCTTGATCCGGGTGATCATGCTGTCGAAATGATCCTCGGTCTGTCCGGCCCAAGGTTTATGCATGATACTGGTGGTGATAGCGCGCTGTCCGGCGTTCGCCAACATCTTCATGATCGGGCGCATAGCGTCGAAATGCTCTTTACTCCAAAGAGGAACTTGGTAGTAACGGGCCACGGAATACGGGTTCTGCCATAAGTCCAGATGGAAAGCCCAGTCCTTCGGGGCGGGAAGTGTGCGGTTCAATACGTCCACTTCTATTTGTAATTCCATGGGGGAGGCATTTTTTCCCGTGACGGTCAATGTCCCTTTATATTTACCGGCTTTCGCGGATTGAGGTACCCAGATATTCATCCAGATCGGCTGGGTGGTGCGTGCCTTGATATCACGGATCTTTACGATATCCAATACATCGGCTACGACGGAGGAATCCCATTCCGCCTTATTCTCTCGGTGGCCGCAACCGCCTTTACGGTCTTTATTCAACTCATCGGTCATGACGTATCGGACAAAGTTCGTCGTGATCGCGGAGGATGGGATGATGGAAGAACCGCTCTTTAAGTCGCTCACGGTGATAGAGGCATCCTCGAGTCCCACCTTGGTCCATAACACGGCTTGTGCGTTTACCCGTTCCCCTTTCCATGCTTTCGTCTGCCAGCGATTGCTTTTCTTGACATCGGGAATACTGAGTTTCGGATATCGTATATCGGTCGTGCCCCAGCTTAATTGGGTTGGGGCCGATAACTTGTCCCAGATCTCGTCGCTGTCATGCGGTTTCGTGTCGGTCAATTCCGTATAGTCGCCTAGCGGGTATTTCTCGGATTGCTGGGCTACGGTAAAAGAACTTAGTGCCAGAAAGGCACAAAGGATGAAAGTGTTTTTCATACGATTGCTTATTTTAGAATATTAACTAGGGCAAAGATAGGAATTAGTTGACAGTTGTCAACTGTCAACTAGCCTTTTATAGTGGCATACGAGCAGATTCCCCTCATCATCGTATAAGTGCATCCCGTTGCCTTCGCAATAACGGAACATCTTACAATCCGCGCATTCCCCTTTTTTAGCCCACTGGCGGTTACGATACGGTTTAAACTCATTATTCCAGATATCAATGAAATCGTCTTTATAGATGTTCCCTTGGTGGAAGTTCGCCCGTATACTGGGACAACCGGAGATAGCGCCATCAGCGAGGACAGAGGCCGTATTGATGCCGGCGTTGCATTGGAAGATCGAGTCTCTCACCTCTGCCTCATAATTCCCGAGGAAGCCCTCACAGCCGTAGCTAACGTGTATCTTACCCTCTTTCCGGCTGAAGCGGATGAAGTTCATGACCCATGTGAACTGTTCGTTCGTCAGTTGCAAATCCGTCTCAGTCGCAGCACGTCCAACTGGGAAGATCGTAAAGATACGCCACCGTTTTACGCCCATCTCGATCAAGAAATCCTTGAAGAGCATCAAATCCTTGAAGTTGCGTTGGTTTACGCAAGTCACCACATCCCAAATGATCTCCTTTTCCTCGGCCAACATACAGATGGCATTCAGTGCCTTCTCGAAACTTTTAGGATTACGGCGAAGCCAGTTATGCGCTTCCTCGAAACCATCTAGGCTGATAGTCGCCGAGTGCAATCCGGAAGCCAAGAGCGAGTCGAGCCGTTCCCGGGTCATCAGATAACCATTGGAGACGATCCCCCAAGGATATCCCCTGCGATACAGTTCCAACCCGCATTTCTCGATATCCTTACGAACCAGCGCCTCGCCTCCGGTAAAGATGACGAGCACTTTGTTCGGCTCGACGTAAGGCGTGATATCGTCTATGACTTTCAGGAAGTCTTCGACAGGCATATCTGGGACAGAGGCCGAGACATGGCAATCGCTCCCGCAATGACGGCAGGATACATTACAACGAAGCGTACACTCCCAAAAGAGTGTACGCAATTCATGTAATTTAGCCCTGTTCTTCTTGATACTTCGAAAAAGCTCTAGGGCGATACGTTTTTTGATGTTTGGGCGTTTGTCCATATTTTATTCTTTTTTCTCTTTAAGTTTGATGTCGGGGATGTTAACCTCCGCTTTCCCATGGAACCAAGATTTACCTCCCTTAAATCCTTCGATCTTGACATCTATCGAATCCGTCTCGAATGATCCGTTTTCAGGCCCGTCAATATCTTTAGCGATAATGCGTACGATACCCATTGGGGAATCCTCGAATTTTATATCGTAACTTCCGTCTTTTTGGGTTTGGGGTGATTTATATATTTCGCTTATATATGAGGGAGATAATACGTTATTATATATGCCCCCATAGTTGATCTCTATTCCTTGGATGGGATCTCCGTTCATATCTGTAACTTTTCCTTTCAACTCGTATTCTGCGTAGGGGCTACCATACTCATCTGTAGCGCCACAGGAAGTAACGCTGAAGCCTAGTAGAGAAAGGAGCCCCGCTAAAATCCAGTTAAAACCTTTTAATATGAAATGAAAAACTGTTTCCATTTTCTAGTTTTTGCGTGTTAGTTGGAAGTTAATTTCTTTTGATCCTTTACCCATTAACATCCCTTTCCCTTGTGATAATTCAATTTCGGCGAAATTTACGATAATAGAATCAGTTTTGCAAGCGTTTGGGTCATTCCAATACGAAGATAATTTTGTGTAGATGGTATGTTCGATAGCCGTAGCCTTATCGTAGGTGAATTGATATCGTCCGGTCTCATCCGTGATGGCCGGAAAGCAGGAAAGGTCGTCCTCTAGAGTAGGGGTATATGCCGGTGAGGTTAAGATTGCGACTCCGGCCAGCGGATAGCCTTGATCATCAGTTACTTTTCCGTAGATCGTGTACAATGCGTAAGGTTCCGTATGTGTATCTACATATTCCTTAAGTGTGATCTTGATTTCCTTAGAGGCACTACCTTCGTACCATCCATCACCTCCGGTAAGTTCCTCGCTGTCGAAGATTACTTGAGTCGTATCGGATGCGAATTGTCCTCCGTTCATTTCTTCGTCTATGTCTTCCGTGATGAATCGGTATTTTAGGATCGGAAAATCAGTTTTCTTCCAATCAAACTCTCCGTTAGCGTCAGTCCTTACGGTATCGGTATGCAGCCATCCGTAAGGATAAATTCTTGCGTCATTTCGATTGATACGTATTTGGGTGTTAGGTATCGGATTATCGTTTGTATCCACGACTTTTCCTTTTATCTGAAAATTGGCGTAAGGAGTGCCATATTCACAAATTATGGGACCTTCTCCCTCGTCGTCAGTGCAGGAGAAACCTAAAAGCATTAATAAACTCGCCAATACGCAGTTGGCTTTTTTCAACAATTGCAAGTGCATCCTTTTCATGGTGTAAATTATTTTTATTTACGATTCTATTTATTTGATGAATGGGGCAGCAAAATAGTTGCATGCGAATGCGTAAGAAAATGTGATGACTTTTTGTATCTTTGCCACTTCAATGTAACAGATCAATTTATGAGAGATTTCATACGTATTTTAAAGCGTTTCGTTCCCCCTTACAAAAAGTATATGGTTCTGAACATCGTGTTCAATGTACTTTCCGCTATCTTGAACCTGTTTTCTTTCGCCTTGATTATCCCGATCCTTCAGATCTTGTTTAAGATGGATGAGGGGAATTACACCTTTATGGATTGGAATTTTAATGCGGGAAGCTGGGAGTCGTGGAAAGCCTTGCCGGAGTTGATCAAAAATAACTTTTTTTGGTATGTATCCGATCTGATAGAGGTACACGGAGGTTCGTTCGCCTTGATTATGTTGGGAATCTTCCTGATCGTGGCGACTTTCTTGAAAGTGGCGACCATGTATCTGGCCTTTTATACGATGATCCCGATTCGAACCGGAGTCGTTCGTGATATCCGTAATCAGATTAACAAGAAGATTACGCAGTTGCCGTTGAGCTTTTTCTCGGAGGAGCGAAAAGGGGATATTATCGCCCGTGTATCCGGAGACGTGAACGAGATTGAGACATCCATCATGAGTTCATTGGACATGTTATTCAAGAACCCGATCCTGATCGTGATCTATCTGGTGGGTATGATCGCTATCAGTTGGCAACTTACCGTGTTCGTCTTGATCCTGCTGCCGTTGGCGGGTTACGTAATGGGACAAGTCGGCAAGAAATTGAAACGGAAATCCTTGGAAGGACAGCAACAATGGGGATTCCTGATGAGCCAGATCGAGGAGACATTAGGCGGACTCCGTATTATCAAGGCATTTAACGCCGAGAAGAAGATACAAGACCGCTTTGAGCGAAGCAATGATACTTTCCGCCGGTTGACGAACCGTATCTATCGCCGCCAACAAATGGCGCATCCGATGAGCGAGTTTTTGGGAACCGTTACGATCGCTATCGTACTTTGGTATGGAGGTACGCTGATCTTGAGCGCGAATAGCCCGATCGACGCTCCTACGTTTATTTATTATCTGGTTATTTTCTATAGCATTATCAATCCTGCGAAAGATCTAAGTAAGTCGGTTTATGCGATCCAGAAAGGTCTGGCCTCTATGGAGCGTGTCGATAAGATCTTGAAGGCGGAGACGGATATCCATGACCCGGAACATCCGAAGAAGATCGCCTTGAAAGAGAAAATCAGTTATAAAGATGTTTGGTTTAAATATCAGGAAGCTTGGGTCTTGAAAGGGATTAATCTGGATATCCGGAAAGGAACGACCGTGGCTTTGGTCGGTCAGTCCGGTTCGGGCAAAAGTACTTTGGTGGATCTATTGCCTCGCTTTTATGATGTGAATAAAGGGAATATCCGTATTGATGATACGGATATCCGTGAGGCCACCCTTTTCGATCTTAGGGGATTGATGGGAAATGTCAATCAAGAGGCTATCTTGTTTAACGATACCTTCTTCAACAATATCGCTTTTGGAGTGGAAGGGGCTACGATGGAACAGGTGGAGGAAGCCGCCCGCATCGCCAACGCTCACGATTTTATCATAGCGAGTGAGAAAGGTTACGATACCAATATAGGCGACCGGGGTGGAAAACTGTCCGGCGGACAACGCCAGCGAATCAGTATCGCCCGTGCGATCTTGAAGAATCCCCCGATCTTGATCTTGGATGAGGCCACATCCGCCTTGGATACGGAATCCGAACGTTTGGTACAAGAAGCGTTGGAGAACTTGATGAAGAATCGTACGACCGTAGTGATCGCCCACCGTCTCTCTACGATCCGTAATGCGGATGAGATCTGTGTGATGCATGAGGGTGAGATCGTAGAACGGGGCAAACACGAGGAGTTGTTGGCTTTGGATGGCTATTATAAACGACTATGTGATATGCAAAGCTTTTAGGGTGATACTGCAACCCGGGTTGCAGTGGATCGCCTCTTCGGCTTTTGATGGAAAAACAATAACAAGGAATAATCGTATGAATATGAAAGGACTTTATTTGATTTTGTTATCGTTCCTTTTCGGTTGTAATTTGCCGGATATGCAGACTGGGAAGGAGGTCTCTTATTATTTTGACCAACCAGCGCAGATATGGGAAGAAACCTTGCCTTTGGGAAACGGCCGTATCGGTATGATGCCGGATGGTGGTATTGAGCGGGAGAATGTGGTCCTGAATGAGATCTCCCTGTGGTCCGGAAGTAAGCAAGATACGGACAATCCTTATGCGTATTACTCTTTGGCGAATATTCGTCGCCTCTTATTTGAGGGACGGAATGACGAGGCACAGGATTTGATGTATAAAACTTTCGTCTGCAAAGGGACCGGAAGTAATCTGGGTGACGGTGCGAACGCTCCGTATGGGAGTTACCAATTATTCGGAAATCTAGTGCTGAGATATACGTATCCGAATGAATCGGATTCTATCGCTGAGTATCGCAGGCGGTTGAACCTAAGCGAGGCTATCGCTTCCGTCTCTTTTAAAAGGGGGAATGTGAATTATCAACGGGAAATGTTTACCTCTTTTTCCGGGGATCTGGGAGTTATCCACTTGGTAGCGGACGCGGATCGGGCCTTGAATTTCTCATTAGGTATGAATCGTCCGGAACATGCGACGATCTCTTTGGACGGAAAGGACTTGCTGATGCGGGGACAATTGCCGGACGGGGTGGATACGTTGGAGATGAAAGGGATGCGTTTCGCCTCTCGTGTCCGTATCGTCTTGCCGAAGGGGGGAGATTTGACCGCAACGGATAGTAGTTTATCGGTGCGAAGTGCCTCGGAAGCGATTATCTTGGTAAGTTTAGGTACGGATTATTTCGATAAAGACGGCGTCGGACAATCCTTGGAAAAATACTTATCGCAAGCGGAATCTAAGGATTTCTCCACCTTGCGCCGGGAACATACATTCGCTTATCGCTCCCTGTTTGATCGGGTCTCTTTGGATTTGGGAAAAGGCGAAAGGGATCATCTTCCGATCCATGAGCGTTTGGCCGCTTTCGCTCAAGATAAGAACGATCCGGGATTGGCGGCTTTATATTTCCAGTTCGGTCGATATTTATTGATTTCCTCGACCCGGCAGGGATTACTGCCCCCGAATTTGCAGGGCTTGTGGTGTAATACGATTCATACGCCTTGGAACGGGGATTATCACCTAAATATTAATTTACAGATGAATCATTGGCCAGCGGAGGTCACGAACCTCTCCGAGTTGCACCTTCCGCTGATCGAATGGACGAAACAGCAAGTCCCTAGCGGTGAACGTACGGCCAAAGCTTTTTATAACGCACGGGGATGGGGCACGCATATTTTAGGTAATGTCTGGGAGTTTACCGCCCCGGGCGAACATCCGTCGTGGGGAGCCACGAATACATCCGCCGCATGGCTATGCGAGCATTTGTACACGCATTATCAGTATACATTAGATAAGGCGTATTTGAGGGATGTTTATCCGACGATGAAAGGGGCTGCCCAATTCTTTGTGGATATGCTGGTGCAAGATCCCCGGACTAAATATCTGGTGACGGCACCTACTACCTCTCCGGAGAACGCTTATAAAATGCCAAACGGAAGTGTCGTGAGTATTTGTGCCGGATCGACGATGGACAATCAGATCTTGCGGGAATTATTTACGAATACCATTGAGGCCGCCGGGATTTTAGGTGTGGATAGCGCGTTCGCTGCTGAGTTGGCGGCGAAACGAGATCGCTTGATGCCTACGACGATCGGTAAAGACGGCCGTATTATGGAATGGCTCGAGCCGTATGAGGAGGTAGAGCCTACCCATCGTCATGTCTCTCATTTATATGGGCTTTATCCCGGGAATGAGATATCGATAGAGCATACGCCGGAGTTGGCAGAGGCGGCTCGTAAATCCTTGGAGGTCCGTGGCGATCAAAGCACGGGCTGGTCTATGGCTTGGAAGATTAATTTCTGGGCCCGTTTACAGGATGGCGATCATGCTTATAAATTGCTGGGTGATTTGTTACGTCCCTGTGTAGATGAGCATACGAAGGAGGTGAAGGGAGGAGGCTCTTATCCTAATTTGTTTTGTGCCCATCCTCCTTTCCAGATTGATGGTAATTTTGGAGGAACAGCCGGTATTGCGGAGATGTTGATACAGAGTCAATCCGGATTGATCGAGTTCTTGCCCGCTTTGCCATCTGCTTGGAAAAACGGAAGCTTTAGTGGTTTAAAAGTCCGGAATGGCGGAGAGGTGTCGGCTAAATGGACGGAAGGTCTGTTGACGGAAGCTCGATTGAAAGCGATCGTTCCCGGTTCTTTCCAGATCAAGCTTCCGGCGAATTCCGCGAACATGAGCCTCAAAAAGAACCAAAAGCCGGTTTCCCTACCTGTAGTCGATGGAAAAGTAACAGTGGACTTGTTACAAGGGGAAGAGTTTGTGTTGCAATTCTAAGTTACCATTCTGAGGGGATGAGACGCGGCATGCTGCGTCTCTACAACAAATGAGAAAAATTTAATATAACGGTAATCTATAAATGAAACCGATCGAAAGGCGTGCGGTGTCGTCCAAAGAGGCATCGAGCGCCTTCGCTCGTTCAGAGAGGTTATATTTTTTACCTATGGCGGTCAAGAAGATATGTAGATTATCATCGGCCATCGGATAGAACTCTAGTCCTCCTTGATACCCCCATGCCGTACGGTATTTTCCTTTCTCGTAAGTATCGTAGGCTTTATAGATCGATGCGCTTTCATACATTCCTTTTGCGAATAGTTGCCATTTGGGATGGAAACGATACTGTATTTCCCCCACCAGCGAAAGATAATCGATGTTTTGCATACGAACCGGTGGTTCCGGTTCCTCCTCTCCGGAGACTTCGGGCTGGGTCAATTCGGTCAATAATCCTAATGGGTCTAATTTTCCTCGTGAATACATGACATCGAAATAAGCATAGACCGGTCCGGCCTCTATACTTTGACCGGTAAAGACGCTATACATATATTTCCCTTGGGCTTGCTCCGCGGCGGATACGGAGTACCGTAAATGAATCAACTCATCCAGAAAGTTACCGTTCCAGTTCAATGTGTAAAACAAGGGAACTCTCGGTTTCTTAAATCCTTCCGGCAGACGTCCATACTCATCTTCCATCGATCCCATACGACTGTTCGTCACCTGTAAGCGGATCTCTTGTGACTCATTCGGCTGATACCCCAGCCCGATTCCCGTAAGGTAGCAAAGGGAGTATTCATTCATATCGCTATACTCATAAATAAGCAAAGGATTCTCGTCGTACTCAAAACCACCGTAGAACACATCTTGTTTTCCGGCGGTTAAGGTAAAACGCTCATTCAGTTTATAGCCAATATACGCATATTCGATCGACTCATTCAAATTCTCCAAGGCTTGTCCCTCATAACCGCCATTCAGCGTTTGGCGATACCAATAGAATAACCGATCGTTCACTTCTCCGGTAACATCAATTTTGACATCCCTGAAACGAAAGGCGGCTTCATCCAGCTTCCCCGAGAAAAAGTCCGCGTTGAATCCTGCGTGCATTTCCAAGTCCAGATTGAAAACCTTGTTGCGTTTCGGAATCTTAGTCGCGTATTCAAAAAGAGATACCGAAGAAGAATCCCGCTCTGGGATCGGAGAATTTGTCTGAGCGTAAGACGTTAACGCGGAACCGATAAATAAGAAGGCCGACAGCCAAGCCACTGTGAGTCGTTTCATTTACTGATGTTAATTATTAAAGTGGCCGCGAAGATACGAATTATTGCTCGGTTTTGCCCATATGCTTCATGACTTTAGCGTCCAGATAGAAAATGAGCTCTTCCGCTATATTCGTACAATGATCTCCGAAACGTTCCATTTTCCGGATAACACCGGCCATATATAACCCTGCCAATGCGCTACCTTTATGCTCCTCTATATATTTGGCGATAATAGCGGTAGAATTATGATTGATCTCATCGATCAAATTATCCTTCAAGAAGATACGGGAAGCGATCTCTGAGCTTTCTTTCTCAAAAGCCTCTTTGGTGAGTGAGATCATGCTTAATAACTCCGACAGCATTTCTTCTACCCGGGTTTCCTTGACCAGTTGCGGGTCAATCGGTTCCCCCTCGGGAAGGTTTCCTGCGAAACGGGCGATGCTTTCTGCGAAATCTCCCAGACGCTCTAGGTTTGTATTAATCTTATACATCGCCAATACGAAACGTAGGTCGATCGCTACCGGTGCGTACAAGGCGATGATATCCTCGCAATCACTGTCGATCTTTAGCTCGAAAGCATTTACCCGGCGTTCCCGGCTGATTACCTTATAAGCGAGTTCCTTATCTCCGGTAAGCATAGCCTCCCCTGCGTTGTATAATTGCTGGTGAACCAATGCCCACATCTCACTGATACTATTTTTTAAAGAATGAATCTCCTGCTCTATAACCTTCATACTCTTCTAATTTTCAATTTTTAATTTTCAATTACCCAAACCGTCCGGTAATGTAATTCTGTGTAGACTCTTTCTCCGGATTGGTGAAAATCTTCCGGGTATTATCATATTCAATCAATTCCCCTAAATAGAAATATCCGGTCTTGTCGCTAACACGAGCCGCTTGTTGCATATTATGGGTAACGATTACGATCGTATAATCATTTTTCAGCTCATGTATCAAATCCTCGATCTTACTGGTTGAAATCGGGTCCAACGCGGAAGTCGGCTCGTCCATCAACAAGATAGAAGGCGAGATCGCCAAGGCACGGGCGATACATAAACGTTGCTGTTGTCCGCCGGAAAGAGCGAATGCCGATTCTTTCAGTTTATCCTTTACCTCGTCCCAAAGGACGACCTGCTTTAAAGTCTTGACCACCGTCTCCTCAATATAATTCTCATCGTTGACACCGTTTACCCGTAGGCCATAAGCGACATTCTCATAAATCGTCTTAGGAAAAGGATTCGGTTTCTGGAAAACCATCCCCACGTTTTTACGTAAGCGATCCACTTTCTCACTTTTCGTATAGATATCTCTTCCATCAATTAGGATCTGACCTTCCATGCGAGTGCCCGGAATCAAATCATTCATGCGGTTGAACAGGCGGAGGAAAGTAGACTTTCCGCAACCGGACGGTCCGATGAAAGCGGTGGACGTATTCGGCTCTATCTCCATGGAAATGTTCTTCAACGCATGGAAATCCCCATAATAAAAGTCTACGTTTTTAGCATCAATCTTTATCATAATTGTCTTATTTTTTTAATTCATTTTTACCTTCTTGGCGAAATAACTACGCAAGGCATTTGCCAAAAGGTTTACTAATAATACGATGACAATCAGTACGAGTGCCGTGCCATAAGCCATTCCCCGGGAAGCCTCGATATCCGTACCGCTTGTAGATATAACATATAAGTGATAGGGTAATGCCATACATTGGTCGAAAATACTTTTCGGTAATTGCGGCAAGAAATAAGCGGCCACCGTAAAAAGGATAGGAGCGGTCTCTCCGGACACACGCCCGATCGAAAGAATCAATCCCGTAATAATATTGGGGAACGCCATCGGTAGCACGACCCTGCGAATGGTCTGCAATTTCGTAGCCCCTAACGCTAGGCTACCGTGGCGGAAAGAATCATCGATACTTTTCAAAGCCTCTTCCGTCGTACGGATGATAAGTGGCAAGGACATCAGCGCCAAGGTAAACGAACCCGCTATAATAGAGTCTCCCCATCCCAAGGTGCTTACGAATAGAGACATACCAAATAACCCGAAAACAACGGATGGGACACCACTTAGATTATTCGTCATGATACGGATGAAGCGGATGAGTTTCCCGTTCGTGGCGTACTCGTTCATATAAATACCACTCATGATGCCGATAGGAAAACTAATCAAGCTACTTCCGATCACTAAATAGAGTGTACCTACGATAGCCGGAAAAATCCCCCCGGAGGTCATGCCCTCTTGGGGTGCTTGTGTCAGGAAATCCCAACTGATCACGCTTGCTCCCTTTAAGATAATGAATCCCAGTATTACGAATAAGATCACTACGACCAAATAACTCAGGAAAGAAAAGAAACCGAAAGCAACCTGTTGAGAGGCCCGTTTCCTCTTGTCTATATTCCCTAAATGTTGAATAGGTGCCATATCTTTAATTAAATTTTACGTTTGGATGAAATATATTCTACGGCGATGCTCAACCCCAAGGTGATGAGGAACAACACGGCTCCCAGCATAAACAAGGCTTGGTAATGTGCTCCACCTGCGGGAGCCTCACCCAATTCCGCCGCTATCGTGGCAGGAATTGTCCGTACCGGTTCGAAGAACGAGGTAGGGATAACGGCGGCGTTTCCGGTTACCATCAATACGGCCATCGTCTCACCGATCGCACGTCCTATACCTAATACGACAGCGGACGTGATACCGGATATGGAGTAGGGGATTATTACTTTATAGATGGTTTGCCATTGCGTGGCTCCCAATGCCAAGCTGGCCTCTTTCATGGCTCGTGGTGTAGTTCGCATGGCATCTTCCGCTACCGTGATGATGGTCGGCAACGCCATGATCGCTAAAACCACGCTTCCGGCGAAAGCGGTCTCGCCTACCGGAAGGTCTAAGGTCTTTTGGATAAGGGGAACGATCACCACCAATCCGAAGAAACCATAAACGACTGAGGGAATACCTGCCAGCAACTCGATAAGCGGTTTTAATAAATTGCGTGTTTTTGTATTGGCGATCTCTGCCATATAGATCGCTACCGCTACTCCGAAGGGGAGGGATAAGGCGATCGCACCTATACTTACCAACAGCGTTCCTAGTAATAGAGGGATCAGCCCAAAGATCGGAGCGGGAGTTGAGGTCGGATACCATTTCGTCCCTCCAAAGAATTCCGAAGGCTTGATCGTGGCTCCCGATATGATTTTTCCCGTAAAGTTTTCCGACTTGTATTGTTCCGGAAAGAATGCGATAATCCCGGGCTCTTTATGGATAAGTTCATTGATTTTCTCGGGAACATATTGAAATTCTTCACCTAGCTCTTCTTCCGTATAATAGTTGGTTAGATCCGAGAACCGGAAGACTAGTATATCTTGATTTTCTCCGTTTAAATCTTCCCAATTGGTGATATTGGCATCGAAGACATCCATGATTTGCTCGGGCGACAAATGTTCGACCGGATTTTCCTGATTCACGGCCAATATATATCCTTCCTCTACCTCCGGGCTGTTAAAAAGACCTGCGGCCTCTTTAAATAAGAAGACAATGATCAACAAGATCGTAAAGCTACTGACGCTTCCACTGATCAAAAATCCTCCTTCCACTAATTTTTCAATAAACTTTCTCACAATCTTTGCCTATTTATTCTGATGCAAAGAAAGGATATCCATATTAAGAAGCTGTTAAGCCTGTTTGAAAGAATTATTACAAACATATTACGAGTTTGTAATATATACAATTGAAATAAAAAAGGCTCCGTTATGCGGAGCCTCAAAATATATTGGAGATTATAGATTTTCTAGCCATTTTTTACCAGGCTTGGTATATAGCCATACGAGGAATCCACCTCCAACAATAGCACTGATCGTGAAAACTAAACTTAGCATATCCATAATAAACCTTATTTAAAAATTTTATTTCCAATCCAGGCGAATATCACTGTTGCTATTCCACCAACGATAGCTCTATATATAAATATTGACTCTTTTAGCTCTGTATCAAAAGTAGCAATACCTCCAATAACCAGACCCGCAAAAGTTAATTTAGCCAAATCATAGAAGAACTTTCCCAGGTTTTCTCTACGGGATTGATCTCTTTCCCTGCTTTCTTTTTTTTCATCCTGTTGTTTCTCCCAGTTTCCCATATAACAAAGATATGAATAGTTTTTAGATAAACAAAAGGCCATCCCGAAATTATTCGGAATGGCCTTGAGATAAGTATGTAATATGTTTGTATTACTTATTATACTTGCTCCAATCCACATTGTGCATATCTCCGCTGGCCGCTAGTTCCTCATGGAAAGCGAAACAGCATTTCAGGTTTTGAGGCGTATGTCCCTTGATACCCATAGCGAGGTACTCTTCCAATAACGGTTTGTAATCCGGGTGAACACAATTGTCGATGATACAACGAGCGCGTTGGATCGGAGATTTACCGCGTAAGTCCGCTACACCATATTCCGTGATGATGATCTTCACGGAGTGCTCGCTATGATCCAAGTGAGATACCATCGGTACGAACGCACTGATCTTTCCATCCTTCGCCGTAGACGGAGTCGTGAAGATCGACAACATAGCCGAACGGGTAAAGTCGCCGGAACCACCGATACCATTCATCATACGAGTACCGGATACGTGTGTAGAGTTGATATTACCGAAGATATCAGCCTCCAAAGCCGTATTGATCGCAACCAAACCTAAACGGCGGGCAACCTCCGGATTGTTTGAGATCTCTTGCGGACGAAGCAAGATCTTATCCTTGAAGAAATCAAGATTAGCGTAGATCTCACGGATCACCTCGTTACTTACGGACAAAGAGCAACCGCTGGCGAATTTAACGCGACCTTGTTTCATCAATTCGATAACCGCATCTTGAATAACCTCAGTATATACATTGAATGCGGGGATAGACTCATTAGCTCCCATGCAGCCCAAGACTGCGTTAGCCACGTTACCTACGCCACTCTGCAATGGAACGAATTCTTTCGGAAGACGGCCGGCCTTGATCTCGCTAACCAAGAAGTCCGCAACGTTTTTACCGATCGCCATCGTAACATCATCCAGCGGAGAGAATTTTCCACCTTCATTCGGCTCATCGGTCCTTACCACACCAACGATCTTAGCCGGGTCTACTTTTACACAATCGTTACCGATCCTGTCAGAAGGAGTGTAGATAGGGATCTCACGGCGTAAAGGAGGATCAGCCGGCTCGTAAATATCATGCATACCGCGGATTTCTTTCGGGTGACGGCAGTTCAACTCAACGATGATACGGTCTGCCATACGACAGATAGTAGGTAAGATACCAACACCTGAAGTCGGAACGATCTCACCATCCTCAGTAACATCGGCAGCCTCTACGATCGCTACATCGATCTTACCCAAGAATCCGTAACGCAAGCTTTGTGCCAATTCAGACAGGTGCAAATCGAAATATTGTGCCTGATGAGCGTTTAATGCGGCACGTAAGTCTTTGTTCGATTGGTACGGTGTACGGAATTTGATGGCGTTAGCGCGAGCCAACTCTCCGTCTAGCTTATCACCGGTAGAAGCACCGGTAAACATACCGATTTGGAAAGGGTTACCTTTAGCGTGTTCTTCCGCTGCCTTCCGGGCGATAGCTCCGGGAACGACTTTCGGGCATCCTGCGGGTGTAAAACCACTGAAACCAACATTGTCATTATGATGCACATAAGATGCGGCTTCTTCAGCTGTAATGAATTTTAATGCCATGATAATTAGTTTTTATGTTTTTAGGTAAATACTTACTGTTCAATATTTCGGGCGCAAACTTACATAAAATTACGCTGAATCGAATATAAGTGTGGCGTAAATTAATACTTCCGGTTTAGAATCTCCGCACAAATGATCGCTTTCTTCAATTCCTCGATGTCTCTGAAGGTATCTTCCGGCATAAGCCCCGGTTCTTCCTCGATAGCACTCATCCTTACGGATGGCCGGGTCGCGATATGATTCGGGATATTCTTCTCGGCGGAAAGGAATGGAGAAGGGGCAGACGATGAGGTTGCGACCTTAGGCTTCTCAACCTTTGGCTTTACCTGCTTTTGTCGGGGAGCGGGCTTAGGTTTTCGCGTTTCCTTTTGCATATCTTCCAGTATCTCCCAGAAGCCTTTTCCTTCCGTAGGCTGGTCATTGGGCACAATTTCCCTGTCGGGTTGTCCTAATATATCGGGACGACTCTTCTTCTTTTTTTTGTCCTTCGAACTGAATAAGCCACTGACCGCGGCGATAATCAGGAAAACAATATATAACCAATCTCCTACGTTATCCATAAACTTTGATTATTTTTGCACCTCCAAATGTAAGAAGAATAATTGAGAAGTGAAAAGATGGGAGTATATAAAACATCAGATAGGTATAAAAGTAAATAAGGGTAACTTCACAGCCACCCTTATTCGATTTAACCAAAACCTTAACTATGAAAAAATTTACGTTTTTCGAATGCAAATATAACAGTGGGATTCGAACTATGCAAGCGTTTGCGTAATTATTTTTAAGAATCTTGCTTATTTAAATTCTATTAACATATAGTATGGTAAATCAAGAAAACGGTGTGGACTTAAAATCCGCTACCCAAAGCGATGAACGAAAGTTGTTTATCGAGACCTACGGCTGTCAGATGAATGTGGCGGACAGCGAAGTTGTAGCTTCTATCATGAAGATGGATGGCTATAGTATGACGGAGAATATCGAGGAGGCGGATGCCATCTTCGTGAATACTTGCTCCGTACGCGACAACGCCGAACAGAAAATCTATGGGCGGCTACAGTATTTCCAGTCTTTAAAGCGGAAAAAGAAGTCATTAATTGTCGGTGTATTGGGATGTATGGCCGAACGAGTGAAGGAAGACCTGATCCATGTGCATCATGCCGACTTGGTGGTAGGACCGGATTCTTATCTGGACTTGCCGAACTTGGTGGGAGCGGTAGAGCACGGAGAGAAAGCGATCAACGTGGAGCTTTCTACCCAAGAGACCTATAAGGATGTTATTCCTTTGAAGTTACCGGGTGTACATATCTCCGGTTTCGTGTCTATTATGCGCGGTTGTAATAATTTCTGTACGTATTGCATCGTACCTTATACAAGAGGACGCGAGCGTAGCCGGGACATCGAGAGTATCTTGAATGAGATACGGGATATGCACGAGAAAGGCTTTAAGGAAGTTACGTTGTTGGGACAAAATGTAAACTCCTATTCTTTCGAGAAAGAAGGTGAGACCATAACCTTCCCGATCTTGTTGGATTGTGTGGCGAAAGAGGTTCCCGATATGCGAATTCGTTTTACGACCTCCCATCCGAAGGACATGAGCGATGATACCTTACGTGTGATTGCTGCGAACGACAATATCTGTAAGTTTATCCATCTGCCTGCCCAATCCGGCAGCAGTCGCATCTTGAAGGTCATGAATCGTAAATATACTCGTGAATGGTATCTGGACCGTATAGCGGCGATCCGTCGTATCGTACCGGATTGCGCTATCTCGACTGATTTATTCTGCGGTTTCCATTCCGAGACCGAGGAGGATTATCAAGAGACTTTATCCTTGATGCGTGAAGTGGGATATGATAGTGCTTTCTTATTTAAATATTCCGAACGTCCGGGTACATATGCCGCTAGCCATTTGGAGGATAATGTACCGGAAGAAGAGAAGGTACGTCGTTTGCAAGGTATGATCGATTTGCAAAATAAGTTGTCCGAGGAAAGTAACTTGCGGGATATAGGCAAGACTTTCGAGGTTCTGATAGAAGGATTCTCGAAACGTTCCCGTGAGCAATTGTTCGGACGAACCAGCCAAAACAAGGTGGTTATCTTTGACAAGAAGAACTATCATGTAGGTCAATTCATAAAAGTCAAGATTCATAAGGCTTCCTCGGCAACCCTGTTCGGGGAACCTGTGGAGGAATAAGAAAAAGAAAACGCCAATACGTTCCATTTCGAGCGATATTGGCGTTTCTCTTATTATCTTCTATCTTTGGAATATCTCCGGGTATTTGTTGATGAAATAAACCGGCGTGCAACTCCATGCGTGGCAATAACTATTGATCGGGAAAAATCCGTAAGGTGATAATTCGTCATTGTTCGGATCATATACCTCCCAGAATGTATCGGCTCCTTTATTCACCATGCCGCCCCAATAACTGGTTAAGAGCGAACGGGCCTCTTGCCGCATTCCACATTTCAACAAGGCTTCCATTACATAATGATAAGCGTACGGACATCCCGGATAGCATGCGTCGGGCATCGATAGGACGGTGGCCATCGCTTTTGCTCCTTCCTTGGCGGTAAGCGTCTCCGATAGGATCATCCACACCTGTGATAGGTAAGACACCTGACGGTTAGGGCCGCTTACGATCACCCCGTTCTTTTGGTCATAGAATGTTTTCCGGGCGGCTTTCTTTATCTGGCCGGCGATACGAGGCCAATCTCTAGCCTCCTTCTCTTTTCCCAGCATTTTAGCTAGCTCATAGCTTTTCTCTAATGAGAATGCCGTAAGTCCCTGCATAGATGCTTGGCGATCATAATTATCTTTCCAGTCGAATACCAACCAATAAATCGGTTTCTTTTGCATATCGTAGATCCAATCGTCCGAGTATTGACGCAAGGCCATCTCTATTTGGCGGACCACTACCGGCCATAAGTCCAAGGCGACCTCCTTGTCTCCGGTCTCTTTCAGGTATTCTAGCAACGCTACGTTATACAGCAGGGAATAGTCCAAGCAATGCGTACCGTTTTGCGGATGAGGGGTCGGTGTCTCCAATACGGTGGCGTGCAGCAGGCCTTCATCATTGGCTAGAGCCGCTAATAAATAGAGGCAACGTTTCGTCAAGTCGTGGTTTTTATACGACCATGCGTTCGCTAGCGCCTCCAGATACAAGTCTCCGATCCATAACCGGCGATCCCGTTTCGGGCCATCCTCATAGACGGTCTGCATACATTCTTTTAATGTAAGCAATCCTACCTCATTGATTTTACGGATCAAGGGATCGGTAGTGGAAGCCAGTGGCAATGGAGCCGTCTTAGCCGATGTCTGCGCACGGAACGTTAGCTTGTCGAAGGCGAAATCGAAACTGGAAGCGCCTAGCAACTCTATCTTGAGATACCGGAAAGACACCCTTCTGGGAATGGAGGCCTCTATGGGTACGGTCATTAACGTCATCACCTCATCTTGTAGCCAAGCCCTTGACAGACCGCCCGGATAAGGGTCGAAAGGCGTGTTCAATTCCGAGGGAACTTCGGCGAACGTGAATTTGATACGTACCGGAGCGTCCGAAACCTGTTGGCTAAGGAGCTTGAGCGAGAAATCCAAATACCCCGTCAGATGCTCACCGAAGTCAACTATAACCGATGGATGTTTCTTCAGGGACTCATTGAATAACAGGTCCGTGCTTCCTTCGTCCCGCATGCGCCAACCTTGGTAGGCTGACGCGTCTTTGATGGAAGTGACCCGTTTTACCGGCTTATGTTCCGTATAGGTTAACACTGGCTTGCAGGCCTCACTCTTTTGAAGCCATGAAGCGCTTTCTTTGAAATAACGACTTTGTGCTGATAGGGTGAATACACCGACACAGCATAGTAAACTTAGCAGGATTTTCATATGTGCTCTTTTCATGATGCGAATATAAGAATAACTTCGTTAATATCCGGGATTTTGTTTAAGCTCGCTGTTCAAGTCGATTTCTCGCAGAGGTATGGGCAACAAGCATTTATCTGGGTTGAACAGATAAGCGTTCGCCACGGGTTGAACACCGTCGGGCCAATAATAAGATTCGGGATTTGCCTTTATCTTTTGTCCATGTCGTGTCATGACTTCCACGGCTCGTCCCGTTCTCAGAAGGTCTGTCCAGCGTTTGTTCTCGAATGCCAGCTCGATCCGTCTCTCTTGGTAGATAGACTCTCTCAACGCATCTACATTCTGGGATTTGACAGGAGCTAATCCCGCCCTTCCCCGGATACTCGCTTGCCCGAAGGTGTTATTCAGATAATGGATAGCCTCGTCCGGCCTATTCTGCTCGTTGATAGCTTCCGCCAGAAAGAGCAATACCTCCGCGTACCTGTAGACCGGCCAGTTGTCATCCGTGTAATAGGGTTTTATATGCTCATGAAAATATTTTTTGATAAAAGGATAGGCGGTTATTCCCGGAGCTGGCTCATAGTCAACTATACTTTTCACGCCGGTAGCGTCGAGGGCATAGCTATCGGTGAGCTTACCTTCCACCATACCGATGGATGCGTCCAACCGTTTGTCTCCCTTTTCGTATGCGTTGATTAGATCGATCGTAGGGGTGTTAAACCCTCCATGGTCTACGTTGGAAGGACAAGGATTAGGGGTTGTTCCCGTGATGGCGGACGGATTCGTCATATAGGGCAAGAATCTGTATATGAAATCACTTTGCTGTCCTAATGAGGCGTCTTGCATGTATTGGATCTCGAAGATAGATTCCTTATGGTTCTTGTTCGAGATGGAATAGATGGAGCCGTAATCCGCTAATAACTCATACTCGCCTGAGGATACCACCTCTTTCAGCGTTTGTTCTGTTTCCGCCCATCGTTTTAGTACCATGTATACGTTTCCCAATAAGGTCTGTGCGGAGCCTTTGGAAGCTCTTCCTACCTCTTGCCTTGATTTTACAGGTAGGAGATCACTGGCTTCCTGTGCGTCTTTTATGATTTGCTCATATACTTCGTCTACGCTCGCACGGGGTTTAAATGCCTCCTCATACACAGTAGAGGGTGTCGTATGCAGAGGTACGCCGCCAAAGTATTGTACTAGGTTGAAATAGCTGAATGCCCGAAGGAACAAAGCTTGTCCTTTGAGGTTGTTTTTTGCTTCCGCGTCAAAATCCGCTTGGTCTATTTCTGAGATAATCCGGTTACATCGTCCGATGATTACGTAGCAGTTATTATACTTCGTACCGACATTACCATTGGTGGATGTCTCAAGGAACTGATCCGGATCTTCTCCGTCCAAGGATGATTTGGCGATATGGATGATATACGTCGTATTATCCGATTTGGCCTCTCCCAGATTCCACTCTTCCGTGTTGTACATGTTCCGTAAAGGTTCGTAAGCTCCATTTACGGCTTGCCTGAAATCCTCCTCGTTCTGGTAGAAGTTCTCGGCTGTGATCTCGCTATACGGCGTAAGATTCAAGAAATCACTACAGGAGGCACAACTACATCCTAAAGCGATGCTTATGGCTATATTGAATATCGTTTTCATATATTTTGTATAATTAGATAGTTAGAAGTTAACATTTAAACCCAGCGTAATGGTCCGTGGAACGGGATAGGTGGTATAATCGAATCCTTGTTGCAAGCTATTCGCCGTTGTTCCCGTATTGCTGATATTCACCTCGGGATTAGCGCCGATGTAGCTAGTGAACGTATATACGTTCTGGAAACTGACGTAAGCTCGTAATCCTTTAATGATATCCCGGTTTCTTAACGGAATTTGGTAGCCTAAGGTGATATTCTTGATTGTCAAGTAGTTTCCGTTATAAAGGAAACGGGAACTGAACCAGTCACGTTCTGGTGCCGTGGTACCCATCTTGGTCGTTCCATAACGGCCGTTACCCGGATTTTCCGGTGATTTCCAGCGATTGTCTACCGCTTTATACACGTTGAACACACCATCCAGATTTCCAGCGAACTGATCTACCATATTGGCTAACTCAAAACCAAAACCGCCGGATACGACAATTGACAAATCGAAATTCTTGTAGGTGAACGAGTTTGTCATGCCTACTATCCATAAAGGGACCGGATTGCCGATGATATCGCGGTCATCCCCTTGGGTAACTTTGCCATCCCCGTTCACATCCTTGAAGCGAATGGTTCCGACATCGGCTTGCGCATGCTTCGGGTATTTGTCGAATTCTTCCTTGTTCTTGTAGACCCCTTCCCATACTAAGCCGTAAAACTGTCCGATCCGTTCCCCTACTTGCGTGATGTTGTTGCCGATGATCGGGGCGTCATCTACACCCAGTTGCAAGCATTTATTGTCATTGTAAGATACGTTCAGGTCGGTAGTCCATTGTAATTTGCCTGTCAGGTTCTTGGAGGATACGCTTAATTCATGTCCCCAGAACTTCAGTTTGCCTGCGTTCGATTGGATATTGTAGAAGCCGGAAGAGATCGGTACCTCTAGCGAGAACAGCAGGGCGTCCGTTCGCTTGCTATAGTAATCGTACATGATGGATAAGCGATTATTGAAGAAACCGACATCCAGACCGACATCGACTTGCTTATTCCTTTCCCAGCCCAGATTCGGGTTTCCCATTCCCGAGATGCTTCTGCCGCTGGCCAAGGCGTTATTGAAGTTGCTGTTCGTGGTAGTGATTGTCGCCAAATGCGTATAGTTACCGATTTGGTCGTTTCCCACGATACCGTAGCTGATACGGGCCTTGAGGAAAGAGATCGTTTTCTCCAATGGTTTCATGAACTCCTCGTCCGAGAGTATCCAGCCCGCCGATACGGATGGAAAATTACCCCAACGATTGTTCTTACCGAAACGGGAGGAACCATCCCTACGCATCGCCGCGCTTAAAAGGTACTTTCCTTTGTAATTATAGTTTATACGGCCGATATAGGATAAAAGGGACCATTCGTTTATGTTTCCATCCGCCGTGATGGTAGGGGCGGCATTGAATGTCGATATTTTATCGTCGGGAAAGTTCGTTCCGGTCACCATCGTATATTCGCTATGATATTTTTGTGCGGATATGCCGAACAGGAGATCAAAGGAATGATCTTTTATCTGCTTGCTGTAGGTGGCGGTATTCTCCCACAGCCAAGTGTAGAATAGATTATTGGATTCCTTCGCCTCGGGAATCTGATAGGGAGCCTTATAGATCTCTCCGGAGGTGGAGGGCTTGAACGAGTTCCATTTATTCTGTGTCAAGTCCGCGTTGATGCTGGTCTTTACTTTTAAATCTTTGACCGGCTCTACCTCCAAGAAGGCGTTCGCGATCAGATGGGTGTTCTGGGTCTTGTTCTTGTTGAGGCGAACCACATTATACCAGTTTGGGTTATCGAACAATCCCGGCCCACTGGCCACAAGCGGAATACTGCCATCCTCATTCTTATAGGGGGCGAGAGGTGTTGTCAACATAGCTCCTTGCAGGATGGAACCTTTATCTTCCGTCCAGTTACCGTCCGATTGCGGGCTATTATTGATGGAGAAGCTAGGCGCTAGGTTCACGCCTACCTTGACGATCTTCGAGAATACGTATTCCGTATTGGCTCGTGCGGAGAACCGTTGGTAATTAGAGTTTGTCAACACTCCGTCTTGGTTGAAATAGCTGGCTACGGTGGATGATTTAAACTTCCCGTCTCCATTGCTGTACGACAAGCTGTAATTCTGGATAGCGGCGGGACGGAATAATACGTCATACCAATCCGTGCCTTTACCCAGCGCTTCGGGATGTTGGTAAGCGGGATCGACCGCCAATCCGTTCTCTTCGGCAATCTCTTTCCTGAACCGTGCGTATTCGGAGGCATCCATCATATCCGGCCTCCCTTTCTCGGGTACGTATTGTATGCCTCCATATACGTCGACGCTTAGTTTTTTCCCCGATTGGGCAGTCTTTGTCTGTATCAATACGACTCCATTGGCAGCCCGGGAACCGTAAAGTGATGTGGCGGAAGCGTCTTTTAGCACACTGATACTTTCTATCTCGTCCGGATTGATCGTGCTGATATCGCCTACGATAGGCATTCCGTCCACTACATAAAGAGGCGTGGTTCCTCCGGACAGTGACGCTTGTCCCCTGATTCGCATGGTCATTCCTTGTCCGGGTTTACCGGATACTTGATTGATTTGGACACCGGCGAACTTGCCTTGCATCTTTTGCGAGATCTGGGCTACGGGCATATCCGCCATCTCTTCCGACTTGATGGATTGCACGGAGCCGGTTACCGCCCGCTTGATCTGTGTTCCGTACCCGACTACTACCACTTCATCGAGCTTCTGCGTGTCTTCCCGCAGCTGTACCTTGATATGATTCTCTCCTGCGCCGACCATAACGTCCTTGCTGTTATAGCCGATAAAAGATACTTGCAGGGTTTCACCATCCGATAATTCGATCGAGAATTTACCATCTAGATCCGTGATTGTCCCATTATTGGTACCTTTCACCACTACGTTCGCCCCGATGATAGACTCTCCGTTAGCGTCGAGCACGACACCTGTCACTTTTCTTGTTCTCTGTTGGGTTACGGAATTATCCTTCCGCTCCGTAGACGGGTTCTCTTGTGATGGGTTTGTAGCGATTGCCAATGCCGGCGATACGCAGAGGAAGAGCAAAGACAATGATCCCATCGCCACATTCCAAGTTCTCATTTTACTTTTCATACTTTTCATTTGTTCATAATTGAATAGATAATGTTAACTACATACGATAAGTCTGATAGATTCAGATTAACTAATACATTATTAGATATACTCCATAGGCTATATGTTATAAAGTTATTAAGTACCGTAGGAACTCAATGGGTAATTTTATGTATAGGATATTAGAGGAGAGTGGTTTAGGATTGATTGCCGATCTGTCATGTCATTTATCTAACAAGAAATGTCATTTTTGTAACCATTTGATTCTTATTACTTCCCATCTTTGCCATATCGAAAGAGAGAGATAGTAAGGATTTAGTTCCTACGGAACTGTGGTTTTTTCTTGCGTATTATTTATAGTACACGTACGTAAATTATGTTTATAGCTTCCCTTTTCATAATAGCGACAGCTTACCTTGATTTTTATTAGCCGTTCTTTTGGGTTCTTAATGCATTGTACTGATATTTTTCTGGAGTGGTACCTTGAGTATGAAATGAAAAAACTAAATCATCTACCATATCTGCCATTATCTATATAAGTATCTAATTATAAGAAATTTGTTGAATGGTGGTAGATAATAAACATCTACCACTATCAGCTTGCATCTACCACTATTTACTGCTTTTCAACCACTAAATGCAGCCGTTCACTATTCGCTAACCACATTACTCGTTCTGCGAGGGTATGCCAACAGGTTGCCTGCTTGGTTATTTGTATACCTTGTGTGCTGATTTAATGTATTGAATAATAGGTATTTATAGTTTTTTAGGCATAAAACAAAAGTTTTCATAGCGGAAAACTTTTGTTTTGTGCTTACGAAACTTTAGTTTTCCCTAGAAGAAACTTTAGTTTTCTCTAGGAGAAACTCTTTGTTCCCCTAAGGGAAATGTCTTTTCCTGATTTATCTAGACACTTTTTTTGTTTATAAACGTAATCAGTAGA
>OATI01000248.1_pt1 | contig 59559 bp, 54 predicted proteins | sample 1494981 | NCBI WGS metagenome assembly OATI01 (sample SAMEA2579952, study PRJEB22360) | human gut metagenome
TGATGAATTCAAACGTAACAGATAAAGTGAAGGTTATGTCTTTCGGGGTAAAATTTGGGGTTAGGTTTAAATTGAATTAAAAGATCACCGATTGATCTTTAATCTATTAAAAGCGATGAAGGCCGGAAGATGATTTCCGGCCTTTTCGTTTATCTCATTATTATACAAAAGAAGATTAGAAAAGCTACCATATATTTTCTACCTTTGCATTTATCTATAACAAACCGAACAATGTTCACGAAAGCCCATAGATAAAAACTGAAAGCATTATGAATATACAACAACTCGAGTACATCCTGGCAGTAGATACATACCGCCACTTCGCAAAAGCAGCAGAACATTGCAGAGTAACACAACCTACGCTCAGTATGATGATACAAAAACTGGAAGACGAACTTGGCATTAAATTATTCGACCGGAATATGCAGCCGGTCTGCCCTACCCCCGCCGGACGTAAGGTGATCGACCAGGCTCGTACCGTTCTTTATCAGGCTTCCCTTATTAAAGACATTGTCAATGAAGAAGAACAATCGTTGAAAGGGACGTTCCGGCTGGCAGTACTTCCGACGATCGCTCCTTACCTGCTACCCCGTTTTTTCCAGCAGTTGTCTGAAAAACATCCGGAGCTGGATATTCGCATCCTTGAAATGAAAACGGCTCCCACTATGGCCGCAATCCTGAATGGCGAGATAGATGCAGCCATCATCGCCAACCAACCCACAGAAAACCAGATACAAGGCGATACATTATATTATGAGCAGTTCTTCGGATATGTGGCTAAAAATGATCCGGTATTCAAGAAAGATATGATCCGTACGGCAGATATCAGCGACGAACATCTCTGGTTGCTGGATGAAGGTCACTGTTTCCGCGACCAGTTAATGCGTTTCTGCCAGATGGAAAAGGTAAAACTGCGCCAGGCCGCTTACCGTCTGGGAAGCCTGGAAACATTTATGCGCATGGTAGAAAGCGGCAATGGCGTCACTTTCATTCCGGAACTGGCAACCCTGCAACTCAGCGAAGATCAGAAAAAACTGGTACGTCCTTTTGCCATTCCTAAACCGGCACGCGAAATCGTCTGGATCACACGGAAAGACTTTATCCGTCATACCATTGCCGGTATGTTGATCGAGAGCATCAAGAAGTCTGTACCCAAAGAGATGTTGACGCTGCAAGCCGGATTAAAAGTCGTCTGAACATTATTTTTATCGCTTAACGAAAAAAATTATTACTTTTTGCTTGTAGTTTCCAAAAAAGCGTTACTTTTGCTGCGTATTTAAAAACAAACGAGACAAATGAATCGATTTAGCTTTACATATTTCTTTTATTACTTTTACTTTAGCAGAGTGAAGGCAGGAATTTGTATGTAAAGCGTTGATGATAGAAAATATGTATCAATAAACAATATAAAGTCCTGCCGGTTTCGGTGGGACTTTTTTTGTGACAATAAATTAGAAAGATGAAAAAGAAAGTAGCAATTCAGGGAATAGCCGGTTCGTATCACGACATCGCAGCCCGTAGCTTCTATGAAGGTGAAGATATTGAAATTGTTGGATGCAATACATTCAGAGATGTTATTTCAGCCATTAAGAAAGACCCGTCTTTGTTGGGACTGATGGCCATCGAGAATACTATTGCAGGGAGCTTGCTGCAAAATCATGAACTGATTCGCGAAAGCGGACTGAGAGTGATCGGCGAATACAAACTGCGCATCTCGCACTCGCTTGTTGCACTGCCGGGAACATCGATACACGATGTCACGGAAGTCAACTCCCACCCTATTGCGCTTATGCAGTGTACCGACTTCCTCGATACCTTGCCGAATGCCAAGGTGGTTGAGAAAGAAGATACGGCGATGAGTGCCCGATGGATTGCCGAGAATAACCTGGAAGGACACGCTGCTATTTGCGGGAAACTGGCCGCCCAAATCTACAAGATGGAAATACTGGCCGAAGGGATAGAGACCAACAAACGAAACTTCACCCGCTTCCTTGCCATAGCAGACCGCTGGACGGCTGAAGATCTTCTTGAAAAATCAGACATCAACAAATCTTCGTTAGTTTTCGCTCTTCCCCACACCTCCGGCAGTCTTTCCAAAGTCCTCTCCATTCTTTCTTTTTACGACATGAATCTTTCTAAAATACAATCGTTACCGATCATCGGCCGCGAATGGGAGTATTTGTTCTATATCGACCTGACATTTACTGATTATACAAGATACAGACAGGCATTGGATGCCATCACTCCATTAACAAAGGACTTAAAAATTTTAGGCGAATATGCAGAAGGAAAACAAAGTGTGTAACATCACACCCGCTGACCGTGTAGGCAGCGTACAGGAATACTACTTCTCAAAGAAACTGAAAGAAGTAGCCGAAATGAATGCCGCAGGCAAGAATGTGATCAGCCTGGGCGTAGGTAGCCCTGATCTGCCTCCTTCGGAACAGACCATCGAGACATTGTGCGAACATGCACATAATGCGAATGAGCATGGTTACCAACCGTATGTAGGTATCCCCGAATTGCGTAAAGGTTTCGCCGACTGGTATCAGACATGGTATGGAGTTGAACTGGACCCGAAAACAGAGATACAACCGTTGATCGGTTCCAAAGAAGGTATCCTGCATATCTCACTGGCATTCCTGAATCCGGGCGACGGTGTATTGGTTCCCAATCCCGGTTATCCGACTTATAGTTCTGTCAGCAAGCTGGTACAGGCAAATCTAATTCCTTATGAGCTGAAAGAAGAATTAGGATGGCAGCCGGATTTCGAGGCATTGGAAAAGATGGACCTTTCCAACGTAAAGCTGATGTGGGTCAACTATCCGAACATGCCTACCGGAGCAAACGCCAGCAGGGAACTTTTTGAAAAGCTGGTTGCTTTCGGACGTAAACACGGTATCATTATCTGTAACGACAATCCTTACAGTTTCATCCTGAACGATCAGCCGTTAAGTATCCTGAGTGTTCCGGGAGCTAAAGATATCTGTATCGAAATGAATTCGATGAGCAAGGCTCACAATATGCCGGGATGGCGTATGGCGATGCTGGCCTCGAACGCCCAGTTCGTTCAATGGATATTGAAAGTGAAAAGCAACATCGACTCCGGCCAATTCAAACCGATGCAGCATGCAGCTGTGGAAGCATTGAAAGCGCCGAAAGAATGGTATGACAATATGAACCGTACCTATCGTAGCCGCCGCGACCTGGCCGGACAAATCATGCACGCCATCGGTTGTACCTACGACGAAAATCAGGTCGGCATGTTCCTCTGGGGAAAGATCCCGGCAGAAGCAGAAGGCAGCGAAGCCCTGGCAAACAAGGTATTGTATGAAGCCAACGTTTTCATTACCCCCGGATTTATCTTCGGAAGCTGTGGCGAACGTTACGTCCGTATCTCACTTTGCTGCAAGAACGAAGCATTACAGGAAGCACTTATGAGAATTAAAGAATTGAAAATTAAAAATTGAAAATTATACGATCATGGAAATGGAATTAGAATCAATCTTATTACCCGGTGTAGACCCACAGCGTCCTATCATCATCTCGGGCCCGTGCAGTGCCGAAACAGAAGAACAAGTAATGGACGCAGCCCATCAGCTGGCATCAAAAGGCGTTAAAATATTCCGTGCCGGAATCTGGAAACCCCGTACTAAACCGGGAGGATTCGAAGGTATCGGAGCCGAAGGCTTGCAGTGGTTGAAACGTGTAAAGAAAGAAACAGGTATGTATGTAGCTACCGAAGTAGCCACAAAAGACCATGTATTCGAAGCGTTGAAAGCCGGAATAGATATCCTGTGGATCGGTGCACGTACCACCGTTAACCCGTTCGCCGTACAGGAAATCGCAGATGCTTTGAAAGGTGTAGATATACCTGTTCTGATCAAGAATCCGGTCAACCCGGACCTGGAATTATGGATTGGTGCTTTCGAACGTCTGTATGGTGCAGGTATCCGCAGACTGGGTGCTATCCACCGCGGATTCAGTTCATACGATAAAAAAATGTACCGTAACCTGCCGTTGTGGCATATACCTATCGAACTTCGTCGCCGTATGCCGAACCTGCCGATCTTCTGTGATCCCAGCCATATCGGTGGTAAGCGCGAACTGATCGCTCCGCTGTCTCAGCAGGCAATGGACCTGAGTTTCGACGGCCTGATGATCGAATCGCATCCTTGTCCGGATTGTGCATGGAGCGACGCTTCCCAGCAGATCACTCCGGATGTACTGGATTATGTTGTCAACCTGCTGGTTATCCGTAACGAGACACAGACAACAGAAAACCTGGCAGAACTGCGCCGCCAGATCGACGGTATCGACGAGCAACTGCTCGAACTGCTGGCTAAACGTATGCGTATCTCCCGCGAAATCGGTGTGTATAAAAAGGAACATAACATGCCCATCCTCCAGTCACCGCGTTACAGCGAAATCCTGGAAAAACGTTCGGATATGGGACAGACGATGGACCTGAACACGGACTTTGTAAAAGAAATCCTGAAAGAGATCCACGAAGAGTCTGTTCGCCAGCAGATGATTATCATGAATGAGTAACAAAACTGCACACAGATTTTGCACAACGACCTTGTGACGGGCATCACAAGGGTTTTGTGACGAGCATCACAAGGTCGTTGTGACGGACACCAAAAGGGTGTTGTGACGGGCGTCACAAAGTCGTTGTGAAAGCGGAAAAACAAAAACAACCCGCCGGAAATAATTTATCAACAAAATAAGACAATGAAAATATTAATATTAGGTGCCGGAAAGATGGGTTCTTTCTTCACCGACCTGCTGAGTTTCGACCATGAAGTGGCTGTATTGGAAAACGATCCGAAACGGATGCGTTTCATCTACAACGCCCTTCGCCTGCAAAAGCCCGAAGAGGTAGCAGAGTTTGCTCCTGAATTGGTTATCAACTGTGTAACACTGAACTACACGATCGAAGCATTCAAAGCGGTTCTGCCTTATCTGCAACCCTATTGCATTATCTCAGACATAGCTTCCGTAAAAACCCACCTGAAAGAGTTTTACGAAACCTGCGGTTTCCCGTATGTCTCCACCCACCCGATGTTCGGTCCTACTTTCGCCAACCTGGGGAATCTGGAAAAAGAAAACACGATTATCATTTCCGAAGGTGACCACCTGGGTAAGATTTTCTTCAAGGATATCTATTCAAGCCTGCGCCTGAATATCCGCGAATATACATTTGAAGAACATGACAAGGTGGTTGCCTACTCTTTAGGTATTCCGTTCGCTTCAACAATGGTTTTTGCAGCCATCATGAAGCATCAGGATGCTCCGGGTACGACCTTCAAACGTCATATGAAAATTGCACGCGGCTTGCTGTCTGAAGATGATTATCTATTGACAGAAATTCTCTTCAATCCGCGCACTCCGAAACAGATTTCACGGATACAGGAGGAATTGAATATCCTGCAAGATATCATCAAAGACAAAGACTCCGAAGCGATGAAGGGGTATCTGACTAAGATTCGTAAGAATATAGAATAATGAACCTACTTTTCCCTTGATGGAAAAGCAGACAAAAGATCAAGGCTGCACCGGCTTCACTGCTCCGGTGTAGCCTTGAACTTTTGGTTACTTTTCTTTCAAGAGAAAAGTAACACTCACCACTTACAACGTCTCCTGTTTCAACTGTTCCACAAACTGGTCGATGCGGCGTAACTCTTTTGGTATATCGATGGCTTGCGGGCAATGCTCGTTACACTGGTCGCAACCGACACAATGGTCTGCCTGGCGCAGTTTCGGGACGCTGCGGTCGTAGCCGACCAGGAAGGCACGACGGGCTTCGCGGTAGTTTTCATCCGTCCGGCTTTTCGGAACATTTCCTTCATTCACACATTTATTATAATGAAGAAGCACGGCCGGAATATCTATCGCATACGGGCACGGCATACAATATTTGCAGTCGTTGCAGGGAATTGTCGGATATTTAATCATCAGTTGCGCAGTCTCTTCCAGAAAATCCTTGTCCTCGTCCGTCAGCGGAATAAGCGGGGAATACGTGCGGATATTATCCTGCAAATGCTCCATATACGTCATACCGCTCAAAGCCGTCAGCACCAGTTCGGGTGAACCGGCAAAACGGAAAGCCCATGAGGCGACACTATCTTCGGGACGACGCTGTTTCAACCGGGTAACGATATGCTGGGGCACATTCGACAGGCGGCCACCCAGTAACGGTTCCATGATAATCGCAGGGATATTCCGCTTTTCCAACTCCTGATAAAGATATTCGGCATTCACATTCCTTCCTGTCGCATGCCGCCAGTCGACATAGTTCAACTGTATCTGCACGAAATCCCAATGAACGGTATCGTGCATAGCCAGCACCTCATCGAAAACGTCCGACGTTCCGTGAAACGACCAACCCAGATGGCGGATACGCCCCGCTTCCCGCTCTTTCATAAGGAAATCCAACATTCCGTTATCGACATAGCGGTCGTTGAATGTCTTCATTCCCTGTCCGCCACCGATGGAGTGGAGCAGATAATAATCCAGATAATCGGTTTGCAACTCGCTGAATGAACGGCGGTACATCGCCATCGAGTTTTCACGCGTATAGTTCGAGAAATTCGACAATTTGGTAGCCAGATAATACGAGTCCCGGGGATGCCGGCTAAGGGCAATTCCCGTGGCCTTTTCCGACCAGCCCTGCACGTAAACGGGTGACGTATCGAAATAGTTCACCCCATGGGCGATGGCATAATCCACCAGTTCGTTGACAGCATCCTGATCAATCAAGTCACCTTTCCCGTCGGGTGAAGGGATAGTCGGCCAGCGCATACAACCATAGCCCAGCAGGGACACTTTATCCCCCAGTCCGGGGAATGTGCGGTAAGTCATCTGGTCGGTCGGGACAGGCGAAGAGGCTTTGCTTCCGGAACCTCCCTGGTCTTTCGGGGCACAGCCATAGAGTGCCGCCGTAGTAGTTGCCGCCGTGATGCCTACGATATTCAGAAAATCGCGGCGATTGATATGTTGATTCTTCATAGGTCTATTCTTTAAAAACGGATTAAATAACTCGATGTCTTTCATGCCCTTCCACATAGATAGCCGTAAACGGACGCGACGGGCAGAGATGTTCGCAAGCACCGCAGCCGATGCAACGTTCGGTATTAATGACCGGTATTTTCAGGGATTTCGGATTATCCGCATCAGATGCAACCATTTCTATCGCATTCGTCGGACAATGCCGGGAACAGTTACCGCATTCGACACCGTCGGTCAGTGGGATACAGTTCGCTTTCACCCATACGGCATGCCCTATCTGGACAGATGATTTATCAGCTTTCGTTATCGGCTTGATGGCTCCTGCCGGACAGACTTCGGAACACTTTGTACATTCGGGACGGCAATAGCCCCGTTCATAAGACATCTCCGGCTGCATCAATGTCATCAAGCCACCGGAAGGACGCAGGACATGATTCGGGCAAACAGAGATACAAAGCTGGCAGGCCGTGCAATGCTGCCTCATATTCCGTATGCTCAATGCTCCGGGAGGGACAATCGCCGTCAGTTTTTCCTGTTCTTTCCGTTCTTTGATAGGTGCCAGTCCCCCGTCTCTTTTCATGATAACCTCTTCCCCCTTTTTCTCCTGGGCTTTCAGGGCACTCCCCATCACAACCAAAGCTGTTGCCGACAAGGCCCGGCGACGGGAAAGGTTCGTTTTATCTTCCGGTTCAGGTTTCTCCGTGCCGGTTGCCTGTTTCTTCGTTTTCCATACCGGTGCGTAGGTTAGCGCATTCTTACGACAGGCGTCCAGGCAATTCATACAGGCCACGCAACGGCTGCCGTCGATTTTGTGTTCCTTGCTGTTGATGCAGGCTGCTTTACACTGGCGGGCACAAAGGCCGCAACTGTTACATTTATCCGTATCTATCGTGACACGATACAAAGAATAACGGGAGATAAAACCCAGCACCGTACCAACCGGACAAATCGTATTGCAATAAGTACGCCCGTTACGCCAGGCCAATACGACAAGAACCACCAGCGTAGCCAAAGCCGCCAAAAACGTCGGCAGACTCTTCATCCATACATCCACCTCATAAAAAGCATAACTCTCCACCCGTGCCGCCAGATAAGCAAATAAATTATTCCCCCACATCCAAAGTGGCTGAAACAAATTATTAGCGATACGCCCATACGCACTGTAAGGAGCCAGCAAAGCAACCAGAGAGCCTACCCCCGCAACCAACGCCAGCACAAAAACGAACAATACCCCGTAACGTAACCAGGACAACGCCGGCGAATAAGAATAAGGCAACTTCTTCCCTCTCCTGCCAATCCGCGCAATAACATCCTGAAAAACGCCCAACGGACAAATCACCGAGCAGTAAACACGTCCGAAAGCCAGCGTCAGAAGGACTAAAAATAACACAACACCCACATTCAATGCCAACACGGCGGGTAAGAACTGAATTTTAGCCAGCCACCCGAACCATCCGTGCAACGTCCCTGTAAAGTCGAGGAACAGTAGAGTGATAAGCACGAAACATAAGGTAGCCGCTATCAGTCTGATTTTTCGTAACATCATGTATCCTATTATTGATTAATAATCCGGTACAAATATGCCGGATTTTTAATATAAAAGATACAGACGTCTCGTCAAAACGAAAAAAAAGGGAATAATCGCGAAATGCCGGTCAATCATTTACCAGCCACGCTTTAAACTCGGATGCTTTATTCTTGCTGACATAGATACGTTCGGGAACCTCCACATCGAGCGTCACCAGCAGACGGCTGTCGAACCAGATAGTGATGTTGGATATACTGTCCCTGTTTATGATGAACTGTTTGTTCGCCCGGGTAAAATCAGCCGGATTAAGGGACGGCATTATCTGTTCCAATGTTCGGGAATACGGGTAACTGGCTCCGTCTTTCAGATAGATGGAGGTATTTTTGCCGGATGTGTAAAAGCAGGAAACATCCTTCAGGTTGACCGGCAAGAGCTTGTCCTTATAAGGGACCAGCAGTTTATCCTTGTATTTAGGGGCAGGAACCAGCCGGGTTAGCTGTGACAGGTATTGGAGAATATCCTGCCGGTTCAGTTTGCCGTATTTATCCAAAGCATGCCTGATATCTTCGACCTTAATCGGTTTCAGCAGATAGTCGATGCTGTTCACTTTAAAGGCTTCTATCGCATACCGGTCGTAAGCCGTCGTGAAAACGATAGGCGTTTCAAGTTCTATTTTATCAAAGATATTGAAGGCCGAACCGTCGGACAGGTGTATATCCATAAATATCAACTCCGGAGCCGGGTTCGACTGAAGCCAGTGGACGGTCTGGGTGACACTTTCGGTATTCCCGGCAATCTGTATATCCGGGGCAACCTCCATCAATATATCCACCAGGTTTTCGTAAGCTGCTGTTTCGTCTTCTACAATCAACACGTTCATACAAGTATCATTTTAAAGGGAGACAGACGCGGAAAGTTTCTTCTGTCGATTCTATCCGTATCTGCTTATTCATTAACAAAGTAAAACGGTTCTCCAGGTTCGCAAGTCCTGTTCCGTTGGTATCGGGAGCGGACAGCTTCGGATAGACCGGGTTCGATACGACCAGTTCGTCCTGTTCGTTCAGCACGATTGAGATTTCCATTTTATGTTCGCTGTCTATCCTGTTATGGACAACCACGTTATCCACCAGAGGCAGCAAAGACAGAACAGGCAGCATCAACAAATCTTTCCGTTCTTCTTCCACCCGGACTGAAAAGGTCAGTTTATTCGCAAAACGTACTTCCATGACATACTGGAAAGACAGCATAAACTCCAGCTCTTCCCGCAATGAGACTAACCCTTTCCGGTCACTCTGAAGGATATAGCGGAAAATATCGGACAACTGATGGACATACATCAGCGTCTTTTCGTCATCCTTTTTACGAATCAATGAAGAGATGCCGTTCAGCGAATTAAAAAAGAAATGCGGATTAATCTGGTTGGCCAGTGCATCGCAGCGGCTTTGCAGATTTTCAAAACGCAAACGCTCTATCTCCGACTCCTTCTCCCGCTGCCGGGAATACAACATGGAAATATATCCGATAAACGTACAGAGAAAACATGTCACGAAGAACTGGAATATCAAAATACTGCCCAAAGCATCCGTATGAATACCCAAAGAAGAAACCCCGTACGATATGGAGGCATAAAGCAGGTAAGCGATAAAAGAAAACAGGAAGTTACGCATCAGCCGTTGCTTGAACAGGGTAGCCGGCATCTTCTTCAGATTATAGCGTATCAGCAAGCTGATTAATCCCCAGAAGAAAAGGAAGCGATACACAAAAAAGGAAAGAAGACCGGTAACGCCAGTCCCCTCCACATATTTCAACTCCCAGGGGATACAGGCGATGTTTGGGTATATGATAAAAACCGTACTAATCAAGCTGACTAGCGGAAGTCTCCGGGCAATATAGGTATCAAACGAATCCATAGCATCTTATTTCCTGTAACAAAGAAAAACAAAATAATCGGCACTTCACAATCCCCAGGTAGGAAAACGAAAAAAAGCAGCGTGAAGACGAAAAGAAAATCACTGTCAGAATACCGGAAGAGGCGTTTTGACTAATTTCTTATTTCCCCGGGTCTGTAAATATAACAGGAACAGTATATCGACATTTCATAAAACGAGGTTGCTGATAGTAACCGACAGCCGGTTTCCAACGTGGCATAAGCCGAAGTACCCGCAAAGCCTCTTCATCAAATGCAGGAATATTGCTACCACGAACAACTTCAATATCCTCCAACTCTCCATACGTATTTATAGTAAATGTACAAGTAACCCTCACATTCTTATTCGAACCGATATACGAAGAAGGATATTGTAGATGTTTCCTGATAAACTCTAAACAGGCAGCACTACCGCCGGGAAACTCCGGCATCGATTCATAATCGACAAACAGCTGTTCTTTCTGTTTATCCCATGCTTCGCGTATTTTCTGCCGGGTATAATGATGTTGCGGACGAAACGAGACATAAACAGCGTACATACATTCCACCCGTTTGCCGACTTTATCATAGGCCGGAAGCCAATGCGACATTGTATTTATCAAACGCTTTACCTCTTTTTCACAGGCCGGCTCACTACTTTCCAGCGTGAAAACATCTTTTGCCATCCCCATTGTGTCTATCGTAAACTGGCAAACGGCGTAACCTCCTCTGTTTGCTTTTAACATATCTACAGGATACTCCATCTTATCATAAAAATACTTTTCAATATCTACAAAACCCGGAAATTGAGGCACCTCACTTAACTCCACCGGATTTTTCAGTTGTAATCCCAGCTGCCAGATGCCACGATAAACCGGATTACGGACTGTATCGACAGGTTCTTTTTCCAACTTCTCCAAAAGGGCGGCAGCAACCTGCTTCGTCAAAGTCCAATCAGTCTCATTCCTGACAATCCGGCTGTAAACGGAATCTCCCAGGTCGGTCAATTCGCGGCACAAAGAACCGGCCTCAGGTGCCCATTTCAAAGCGACGTTCACTTTTCCACAAGTATCCGTCGAAGCGAAATAACAGGTATACCCATCCAGTCCGAGACTATACCCGTCTACATCTTCTGCCAGCAGGAGGGCACGGCGGAACAGATTCGAAAGCAGGTCATACAACTCCCGGTCAGCCGGTGCTTCCACCGTTTTAGCAGATAATCTGTCTGTAGAATAATGAAAAAGACGATGGCCCTCAATCGCTTTGAACCGATAGATATCGTCCAACTGCTCTATTTCCCAGGCTTTACAATCATCCATGCAATCCTTATTCATAAAGAAAGCCTGCGGAGCGGAAGAAAATGTCGTACGCAGGAAGTTAGTACCAACCATTTCGGCAGAAAGAGTATCGTGAGTGAGTTCAAGATACCGGTCTTTTACCTGTGCACCCAAATCGGCCAACGAAAACAAGTACACGAATAGAAATCCTATAATTCGCATAAACAGGCCCTCCAATTAGATATTATACGGTTTCCAAATATACAGAAAATCCCATGCCTCCCATCTCATTCTTGTCGGTTATTTTCTTCTTTATAGAAATCTACCGGAACGGTATATTTTACTTTTACCGGTTTACCACGCTGCTGGCCCGGTATCCATTTCGGCATTTTCCGGACGATACGGATTGCTTCGTCATCGAGTTCTTTATACGAAGAAGAACGAATGACCTGAATATCACTTAACGAACCGTTTCTTTCCACAACAAACGAAACAACCACACGTCCTTCTTTTGTTATGTTTTTCGAGATATTATCCTCAATGAATTTTAAAAGACCGGAATGACCGCCATCCGGAAATTCCGGCATTTGTTCTACGACAGTGAATACCCGCGTTGCAAATAAATGTTCCTCCTTTTCACGATATTCCTGTTCGGATAAACCACCCAGAACCGTTTCGGGAACAGGAGTTTTGGTAGCCTGTGCCAGTTCCTGTTTGCTATCCGACAGGCGAAAATCTGCCATCATCAACAGTTTGTCACCAACGTGCATATCACCGACGGTAACCTCATAGAAAAAGCGGTAACGTCCGGTATGGTTCGGATACACATCGGGATAAAGAGAAGCAGAAAACTCCCAACTATCTCCATTCTCTACCCCATAAAGGATATCGACTGCAAAATCATTGATAGGCAGTTTGCGCCAGACACCTTTATCGTCTTCATAGGTGATGTAATAATGTGCACCGCAACAAACAGGACCTCCGCTATGATTGTATAAGATAAATTTTACCTGCTTGGTTTCCGTTGAATAAACAGTGTATTCAGGACGAAGAGCAACGCCTTTTATATCGTTCACTCCTACTGTTGTATTTACAGGGGGCACCTCAGGACCGGTAAAACGGAAAGTCGGGGAATCCATCACTTTCTCACGAAATTCTTTTTGCTTCTCAGGAGTATTGACAATCAGGCATACCTCGATAGCATGTGCTCCAACCCCGGTACTTTTCACATTACGCATCACAGAAGTTCTTTCGAGTTGCCGCCATCGTTCAGTCAGTTTTTCGTTAATTGCTAAAAGTTCTTTTTGAGTATAGGTCAAACCTGGTTCGACAACGAACTCCTTCGACCCCAATATCTCTTCCAGTTGTTTACGGACAGTGGCAGAGTCACCTCTGATTTGGATAACCAACGTATCCCGGTCATTAATATAGACGCCGCCGATAAAGTCGGGGCAATTCTTGCTCTCGACCGAAAAACCGATAACACCGGGAGGGTTATCGCCATAGAGTTCACTCAGCTTATCCAATAGCCGTATCGGAACTTCCTGGGCAGAGACTTCCCGGTCTGACATATTGTGAGCCGGAGTCTCACAAATACTGTCTGTCGACATCGTGTCCGCCAATTTACGAGAAGTGGAGATGTTGCAGGAGAAAGCAAACAACAGACCACCGATACATACTGATAAAAGAAGTCGATTTTCCATACCTCATCTGATTTATTGATTATCCATTACTCGCCTGCTTCTTACGGAAAGTGACCGGAATGGTGTATTTCGTCCTGACTATCTTCCCATGTTGTTTGCCGGGGTTCCATTTCGGCATTTTCCGGATGATACGGATTGCTTCGTCTTCCAGTTGCTTATCGCCTTTGGAACGAAGAATCTCGATATTACTCAACGAGCCGTCCCTCTCAACAACAAAGCTAAGAGTTATCCGGTCTTCCTTGCCAGTTGCTCTAACCTTTTCCGATACAGCATTCTCTAAAAACGCCAGCATACCCGGCTGACCACCATCGGGAAACTCCGGCATTTGTTCCACCACCACAAATACCTTAGTCTCTAATTCCTGTTCCAGTTCACGTTCTTTCTGTATCAGATATTCCTGTTCAGATATTCCTTGCAGGATATATTCGGGAATGGGAGTTTTAGTGGCATGTGCCAGTTCCTGTTTATCATCAGAAAGGACAAATTCTGTCATCAGACGTACGTTATTCCCTATACGAAGGTCTCCAAGGGTGACATCAAGAAAAAAACGATAGCGTCCGGGAAGGTTCGCATGCACTTGAGGATAAAGAGAAGCGTCAATAGTCTTATGCTCCCCATTTTCCGCACCATAAGCAATCAAGACTACGATTCGGTCTGTAGGCAGTCCGCGCCATACGCCATCCGTATCTTCATAGGTGATAGTATAATCTCTACCATAATAAACCTTATCACCGCTATTGTTATACAAAATAAAAGAAGCCTTCTCCGCATCGGTCGGATAAACCGTATACTCCGGACGAAGAGATATGCCCCGTGTATCATTACCCCCCACCATTGCATTTTCGGCAGCCTTCTCCGGCCCGGTAAAACGAAAAGCGGGGGAATCCATTACTTTCTCACGGAACTCTTTCCGCTTCTCCGGCGTGTTAAGCATCAAACGGATTTCTATGTCATTGATTCCAACACCTGTACTTACCACATTCTGCATAACAGGCGTTTCCTTCAATGCTTCCCATCGTTCGCTCAGTTTGTTCTGAATAACAGCCAGTTCCTTCTGCGTGTAAGCTCCGGCCGGTTCTACGATAAACTCTTTCGAATCCAGAACTTCTTCCAGTTGTTTACGTACGGCGGCAGAATCACCCCTAATCTGGATAACCAGCGTATCCCGGTCGTTGATATAGACACCACCGATAAAATCGGGACAATCCTTGCTTTCTACCGAGAAACCGACAACTCCGGGAGGATTATCTCCATAAAGTTCTCCCAGTTTATGTAACAAGCGTGTCGGAACTTCCTGTGCAGGCATCTCCCGGCCCGTTATCTGGCCGACACTGTCTGTCGGCATTAAATCCGTCTGCTTGCGGGAAGTGGAGACATTGCAGGAAGAAACAAGCCACAAGCAACTGAGACATACTAGTGAAAGATAGTAATTCTCCATACCGCTCTTTTTAATTTGTTTCCAAATATACGGAATTAAAGAAAGGATAATGCTTATCTCCGGCGAAATCATGTCCAAATAGCGGAACAAACACGCTATTCCGTGACCACAACGAGCATAAATCAACTGGAAAAAGTGTTAAAAGTCGCCATGTTTGAGTCACAAAAGAGACATGGAAAGCCTCTTTTTGCCGTCATTGGACTGACGAACGACCAGGTAAAACCCGCCATAAGGGATTTGGATATAATCTATCAAAGAAAGGTTAACAACCTAACAGACAATAAAATAACAAAGTCTCCCCTCTTAATTCTACACTCCCGTTTTAAGAATCGGGGGCGGATGGGGGCGACAAAAAGGCTTTTTGGGAAACTTCTATATAGTGTGTTCCTTGTTCCTTCTACGAACTGATCGTAAAAGGAACAAGGAACATCTTATTATAAAGTTTTCAAAACCCTCTTTTTGCCGCCCCCATCTGCCCCCGAATAGATTGGCTGCGGCAGCTATTTTATTTGATTGCAGCAGCCACCGGAAACAGCTGCAGCAGCCAGTGAAAACAGTTGGGGCACCCATTTTTTTTATCCGCGTTATCCGCGTCTATTTAACTCATATTCTAAAACGCCCTCCTCTTCATTCCGTTATAAAACAACCGTCTTCCACACTCCAGTCGTTGCCGAAGAAACCGGATACCTGGATGCCATGAATACCTTCTTTCAACATATCGACATTGAATATCAGTAAATCGGGAAAGCCGGTAATGCCGGAAATATAGTCGTTCGGATAAGTTGCTTTCATGCCTTCGATGCCTGTTCCGGCCACTACACCGACACTGGCAGTTGGACTGTCGGGACGCGGGTAGACGAAATAAGTTCCCAGGTCGTTGCCTTTAAGCACTTTGTCTCCCATGCGGATTTCTCCCTTCAAGACTTGCACGGGGGCGTTCTTCAGGAGCTTGTTCCAGGCTTTGTTGTTACTGGCATTTCCGTAAAGCACCACATTCCGGTCTGCATAGGCGGAAGGGATGAAATCTTTGTCGGCAATCACGTCGATAGAGCCATTGCCCCTGTACAGAAAAGTCTCCGCATCAAAGCGGGCCTTGTTCTGATACCAGGTATTTTCTTCCTTATTTCCTCCGGTAGCATATACAAATACAACACGATTATCGAATGCCTGCTTGAAGCCGCCGTAACGGGAAGGATATTTCTCCGTTACCGGAATCTCTTCCACCAATGACCATTTGCCGGAAACCTTCTTCAGCACAGCCGGCCGGGTTCCGTCTGCCGGGATTGTTTCGTTATCGATAGTGATGCTGGCTTCTGCCGGAAGTTTCAGAGCCGGAAAATCGAATGTAAGCGATGCCACATTGGACGTCGTACCCGAAATACCGTTGTCCGTCTGTTTGAAGGAGACGGAAGAAAAATCGTAAGCCGTATCCTGCTGGTTGATGGTCACCCAATAATCTTTGGCAGAGATAGCCGGGGAAGCGGTATGGAACTCCAACTGTTTCACTTTGTCGGCAGACGGTACACTGTGCCAACGGAAGTAATCGAAGATTGGTTTCCAGTCAACGCTTTCATTGCTATACCAATGGGAGCCGCCCGGATATTCATAATAACAGAAGTCGGGATGGAAAGTACCCAGTATTTCACGCATACGGCGAACCTGTTCGATAGGAACGACATTGTCCGAATCGCCGTGAAGAATGTAAATGCCCGATTGCAGGAAGTTCTTTCTCAAATCGAGGACACGTCCGGCATTGGCCGCCTGGCAAATCATCGGGAAATGTTTCTCACCGACATTCGCTGCATCCGCATTCGGCCTTGAATATTTGGCAATATCCGGATAGCTGGCGCAGGGAGCGATAGCGGCAAAACGGTCGGGATAGGTTACACCCAGGAACCAGGTTCCGTGGCCTCCCATCGAATGCCCGGTAAGATAAGTATGGGCGGGGTCTGTCTTAAAGACCTTTTCTGCTTCGGCAAGCACTTCCATCGCGTCGATACGTCCCCACTCTTCCCAGTTGAAGCCGAATGGGCGGCGGTTGGTCGGGGCAATGATATGTCCCCAGTCCTTCGGCGCATAGGCACGGGCCTGGTTGCGGGCCTCCACGGATGCGCCGTGGACGGACAGGAACAATGCCTGGTTATCGCCCTGCGTAGTAGAAGGATTCACGCTGTAATACTGCACGCTTCCGTCCACATCGCTGATAAAGGTACGTTCGTGGATGGAAGAAGCATCTTTCTGTTGCAGGGATATCTCCGTGCGGTCAATCTCTTTGCCGGATTTGTCTTGCAAGATAACAATTGCCTTCGTCTCCCCCTTCTTTGAAGAGGTAGCGCCGGGGATACGAAATTTCACTTTGCGGACCATCATAGGCATGACATCGTCCGTCGTAAGGGTCGCAGACTCTCCGTTTTCCAGCGTACATTGTATCTTCAGTCCGGTAAGAGCTTTCTCCTGTGCATTGACGATACGGATGGCGGCCCATTTCTCTCCTTCCCCGTTGATAATGTCGGGAAGGGTCATATCCCTCTTTGTCAGCATTACCGGCTTGGTAGGGATAATCAACTTGGCTTCTACTCTGCCGAAACGGCCGGGAGTGAATATAAACTCATTCATTCCTTTCTGCATCCGGAAAGGAATCAGCGTATAGGCAAAGTCGTAATGGTCGCCCTCATGCGGCATGCCATTGATGAACGTACGGGTATTCCCGCTTGATTCGAGCAAGGCAATCTGAGGTTTATCCGCTTTATATTCCGTAAAAACATAAGCACGGCGTAAAGCACGGTTGGCGAACTTTCCGGTAGAGTCGGCCTCGATAGGAGTCCATTGCACGGCTTCGCGGGTCCGTCCGTAATTTGTTGCCGTCAGGTCATTTGCAGAAGGAGCCTTGAACTTCCCGGTCGCGATCTCCCAGCCCAACCCATCAGAGGTCGTGAACAAATAACCGGAAGGAGCCGTCACCGGCAAGAAATAACCCTGCCGGAAAGTGTGCAATATCATACCCTCGTCGACACGTTCCACACGCTCTTTTCCAAAATACTCGACGATGTTCCCTTTTGTCTGTTGCGCCGCCAAAGGGGATAATCCCAGATACAGGCTGGCGACAGCCATTAGATAAATTTTTTTCATTTGATTACCAATAATACTGGTCCATAATCTCTTTCATCCGGGGAGTATCGGCATCGGTGTCGCCGACTTCCTGACGGAGTGTCAGCAATTCCTGTTTCATCTCTTTGATGATATCCTGATACTGCGGTTCATTGTACATATTCTTATCTTCTTTCGGGTCGACTTGCAGGTCATGAAATTCCCAGGCCGGTGTTGTCGGAGTTTCTTCCGAGCCGGTTGCATTCAGACGGTCGCCATAAAGGAACATCAGTTTATACCGTTCGTTGCGGATACCCATGTGGGCTGGGCGAATGGAATGGTGTGTCCAGTAACGGTAATACATTTCCTTACGCCAGTCGGCCGGTGTTTCACCTTTCAGGTTCTGACGGAAACTTTCTCCCTGTGATTTTTCCGGCGCCTTGATACCTGCGTAATCGGCAAGTGTGGCGGCGAAATCTACATTCAGGATAATATCCTTATTGCGTGTTCCCGCCGGAATCTCTTTCGGATAACGAATCACGAAAGGCATGTGCAACGGTTCTTCATACATCATACGTTTATCGAACATACCATGTTCTCCCAGAAAATATCCCTGATCGGAAACATAGACGATAATCGTATTCTTGGCCAGTCCTTCTTCATCCAACATCTTGAGCAAGCGTCCGATGTTGTCGTCGATGGTCGCGCCGCAACGCAGGTAATCTTTAATCATTTTCTGATAGATTTTCTTGCGGGCAGCCACTTTATCCATACCTTTCGTAGAGAAAGGCAGTTCCGGATATTGGCACCACCAGGCGGCAGGGTCTTTCGATGCGGTTTCCCAACGCCATCCCATATTCTCCAGCTGCTGGCCCTGGAATGCCCTCCCGGACGTTTCCGGTCCGAACTCCATCATACTTTCCGGTTCCGGAAAGACAACATCGTCGTACAGATGCTTCATCCGTTCCGGAAAATCCCAAGGTTCGTGCGTTGCCTTGAAATGACAGCACATCATGAACGGTTTGTTCTTATCCCGGTTGCGTATCCAGTCGATGGTCTGGTCGGTAACGATATCGGTAGAAAAGCCTTTTACCTCGGTGCCTTGCTTGCCCTTATCGTCGTCCACCCAGTTCTCGGCAGTCTTGAAGATCGGATTGACATATTCTCCCTGGTCATGGAACACATTGAAGTGGTCGAAGCCGGCCGGTTGCCTTTTCAGATGCCATTTACCGATCAGAGCCGTCTGGTAACCGCCGGCCTGCATTTGCTTGGCGATATTATCGACTGCCGGGTCCAACCCGTCCTCCAACGTATAAACACCGTTGCGGTGGCTGTATGCCCCGGTCATAATAGCGGCACGGCTCGGTGCGGAGATTGAGTTCGTACAGAAACAGTTATCCAGCACGCAGCCTTCGGCGGCCAGGCGGCGGATATTCTCGTTCTTCACATAGTCGGCCAGAATACCTCCATAGATACCCCATGCCTGGCCTGTATGGTCGTCAGACAGGATAAAAAGAATATTCGGACGTTCTTCCTGGCTTTTCTCTGATTTATTGGCCGAGTTACAGCCAATAAAAGGCAGGCATGTTGCCAACATACCTGCTTTTACAATTAGATTAGCGTTTCTCATTTTTATATTATTATTTCAGTTTTCCCGGTTCGCGGCGTCCTGTTCCCTTCACACGTGTCAGGTTATCTCCCAGGTCTTTACGCATATCGTCGGCAATCTTCATCAGCTTGGCTGCTTCTTCCGGATATTGGGAAATAACGTCGTAACGTTCTCCCGGGTCACGGCGCAGGTCATACATCTCGGCTTTCTTCAATTCCAGGTTTGTCAAATCTCCCGGCTGTCCGTCGTTACCCGGTACATAAGCGCCGTAAGTGACATATTTATGCGGGAAGACCAGCTTGAACTTACCGTCCGTGACTGCTTCCAAATCATTTTTGTGATAATAATAAACGAACGATTCGCGCGGGTTGGCATCTTGCTCCCCTTTTATCAAAGGCAGGATGCTGACACCGTCAATCTTACGCTGGGGCAGCGGTGCGCCGCTGATATCGGCCAATGTAGGAAGAAGGTCGATGTTGGAAGCCAACTTGTTACAGGTTGTTCCCGGCTGGGTTACTCCTTTCCAGTACATCACGCAAGGGATACGGTTACCTCCGTCGAAAGTGGTAGCTTTAGCCTCACGCAATCCGCCGGCCGAACCGGCATGGTTACCGTAGTTCGCCCACGGGCCGTTATCAGACGTAAGGACAATCAGTGTATTTTCTTCCAGCCCTTGTTCGCGGAGTGCTTTCAATACTTCACCGACACTCCAGTCCAGTTCCATCATGACATCGCCATACAGTCCCTGTTCGCTCTTTCCTTTAAACTTGTCGGAAACGGCCAGCGGAACATGCGGCATGGAATGTGCCAGATAGATAAAGAACGGTTTATTCTTGTTCTTCTTGATGAAATTGACCGTACGGTTGGTATAATCCGTTGTAAACTGTGACTGGTCGGTGTTATAACCAATAATCTCATTTCCGTCATAAGTCGGCAGGTCCGGGAAATTGAACACTTCTCCCTGTTGCGGATGGAAAGGCCACATATCGTTTGAATAAGGCAATCCGTAATATTCATCGAAGCCGTTCTGCAAAGGCAGGAACTGTTTAGCATCTCCCAGATGCCATTTACCGAAAACAGCGGTACTGTATCCTTTCTGCTTCAGCAACTCTCCTATCGTCATTTCGTCCGGACTGATACCATAATCAGAACCCGGTCCCGGTGCACCGGCAAATCCGATACGGTTCGGATAGCATCCGGTCAGCAGTCCGGCACGCGAAGCGCCACTGATAGGTTGTCCGGCCAGAAAATGAGTGAAGCGGACTCCCTCAGCAGCCATACGGTCGATGTTCGGCGTTTTATATCCGTATGCGCCATTATAAGAAAAATCCCCATAACCGGCATCATCGAGGTTGATGATAATGAAGTTGGTGTAGTTCGCTGCAAGTCCCGTTACTGATAGTCCGGAGGCCGCAGCCAAAAGCATTAGCTTACTATTCATGATATCGTGTTTTTATTAGATAATGTTGTTATTATTACCGCATAAGAGCGTTAAAGATACGAATAAAATAAATTTCTTCCGAATGAAATCGTTTTTTCATTCGGAAGAAATCAGAATTACTCCCGCATCCTGGTCCGGATGCGGGAAGATATGTTCAATTATTTCCAACCAGGGTTCTGTACCAGATTTTCATTTAAAAGAGTTTGTTTCAAAGGAATCGGATACAGATAGCATTTATCTTCCCAACCCGGATTCGGTTTCTCGATATAAGTAACACAGTTTACATAGCGAGGCATTTCCGAACCTTTATACAGACTCTTTGCCAGCGCTTCGCTATTGTAATCTTCTATATTATTAATCTTGACGCCGACAGGCTGTTCATTCAGATAGTTACCTTTTTTCCAACGTTTGATATCGTCAAAACGGAAACCTGAACCCATCAATTCGGAACATCTTTCACGGCGTATCTCCCACAAAACAGGAGCGACATCCGAGTCACGGAACTTGTCGAAATCAGCACCGATATTGTTTATCACCATAGCCGCAACGCCGGCACGTGCACGCAACTTGTTGACAGTAGCATCGGCAACGGACTGGTCGAAACGTCCCAGCTCAAACATTGCTTCGGCATGGTTTATCAACACCTCTCCCATACGGAAAATAGGCCCGTCGGTACCTTGTACCTCTCCTTTATCAGCTCCGGGTAACGCATTATAATATTTGTACATGAAGTAACCGGTCTGCGTATCCACACCGCTGACTTTTACTGCCGTCAAATTCGGTATATTTGCAATATAAGAAGCCTTCTTCGACAGAGGCAACATTTTCCTCTCCGGATTATTTTTAGATAACTTACCCATTAAATCCATATACTCACGTTCCACAGCGTTGCCCGTATATTCCCAATGGGATAAATCCGTAGAAACCGTCACTTTATAAGGAGGACAAATTGTATAATACAGACGTAAGTCACGATTTCTGAATTCATCATACACCGTATTGTCGCCATCATAAACGGTAGAAGTAGAAATAGGCCGTCCGTCAGCACATAAGTATTGTTCTACGAGCTTCTTTGAACCTTCATACAAACGTTCGCCAGTCGTCCGCTGAGTCAAATCGTGCCCCTTCCCGCTTTCATTTTCCAGGTACTCCCGATACAGAAGGATACTGCTTTGTCCTTTCAGGCTGGATGAGTTAAACACATCATCATAATCCGCCATCAGTCCCAGATTCTGGTCGATAAGTTTCTGGGAGGCTTTCACGCTTGCTTCCAGATATTTCGTACCGTCTACATTATCCACACTACCATGATACTTTCTCCAGGTCCCTTCATACAGGCCGAAACGGGAAATAAAAGCACGTACTACATTCGGATTGACCGTATTGTCGCCGTCACCTTTCTCGTTTATATGCTCTTCGGCATACAACAGATTTTCCAACATGTGATTGGCAACCACCTCACGGGAATCTTGTTTTGCATACAACACATCCACATCTCCGGTCCCTACCAGATGTTCCAGCCAGGGCAAGTCACCGAACTTCTGAAGAAGTTTGAAGTATTCATGAGCACGGAAAAAATAACCGACTCCACGCCAGTGCGCTTTCTCCTTTTCCGTCATCTGTGAGTTTTCGATATTATCCAGCATCAGATTCACCCGGCGGATAAATTCAAACGTCCATGTATCCGCACTTACATTCGAAGCAGACATACGGTTGTTTGCCCAGGCGATACCACGGGCATCATTCGAATCGAACAACATATCCGATACATCTCCTGCCTGAGGATAGTTCTGATAAGCAATCAGTGTTTTATTGTACAATCCCCACGCGTACATTTTAAAATTATCATAAGTCGTAAAGACCGTGTTTTCCGTTTCTTTATCGATCGGGTATTTATCCAGGAATTCATCATTCAGGCAGGAAGTACCTCCAATAAGAAAAGCAGCCAGACATGCTGATAAATATATTTTTTTCATAAGAATCAAGTGTTATACAAATTATAAAGTAACATTAATACCAAAAGAGAATTTCTTCATGAACGGATACAAGTCATTAATACTCATCGTTTGTTCAGGGTCCATTCCTTTATACATATGATGTTTTGTCCAGAGGTCTTCACCACTAAAGAATACTTTAAAAGCCGAAATCGCTCTTGTTTTCTCAAGCCAGCTACTCGGGAATGAATAACTCAATGTGATATTTTTCAGTTTGATGTAAGAGGCATCCATCAGATATTTAGTCTGATTCCTTCTGTTGAAACCATCCGTTCCCTGGTTCACACCTGTCTGGTTTCCTAAACGCGGGTAATAAGCATTCGGATTTTCAGGAGTCCAATAATCCAGGTGATGTTTCAATACTGTAGCAGCAGCATTCGGGTTATCCGTGTTGGTGTGCGGCCATGCCAGGAAATTTGATTTACCGTCCGTACCGACAATCAGGTCACGTTTTCCAACTCCCTGGAAGAATACGGTCAGGTCAAAACCTTTCCAACCCACACCGGCATTGATTGCATACGGATAGCGTCTGGAATTATTACCGATAATCTTTCTGTCACCCGGATTTTTAGCCGTGTTGTCACCTGAGTTATCAATTTTACCATTCCCGTCTAAGTCTTTGAACAGGATATCACCCGGTCTCGGGTCACGAACATACGGGTCGATAGTAGGAACTCCTTCTTTCAGTTTATAGATACCTTTCGCCTCATCAATCGTTTCGAAATCATCTTCCGTATAGAAACGGTCTGTAACAAATCCCCATATTTCCCCTATTTCCTGACCTACACGATAAGTAGACAATGATTCTGTCGGGTTATCGAACTTCGTTACTTTCGAACGTGAATCATACAGGTTCAAACCGATGTTATAACGCCAGTCTTTACCGATACGGTCTCTCCAGTTTATTGCCAACTCCCAACCTTTTGTACGCAGGTCGGCCGAATTTTCCAACGGAGAAGAACCGCCAAGCACAGAAGGAAGTTCCTTACCCGGAGCCAACATACCTTTCGTATCACGACGATACCAGTCAAATACCATGTCTAAACGGTTATCGAACATACCCAAGTCGAAACCGATATCCAGTGTCTCTACCTTTTCCCAAGTAAAGCTCGAACTAACCAAAGCCGGAACTTTACGGGTTATATTCCATAAGCCATTTTCCAACCATCCGTTTTCCGTCGCCATTACGCCCAGGAATGCATAGTTCTTAATTGCCTGGTTACCTACCTGTCCGAAAGAACCTCTCAGCTTGAAGTTCGTAACATATTCCTTCGACCAATCCATGAATTTTTCTTCAGAAACTCTCCAACCTAACGAGAAAGAAGGGAAAAAACCGAAACGGTTGCCTGAAGGGAATTTGGAAGAACCATCATAACGCCCGTTCGTTTCAAACAGATATTTCCCTTTATAGTTATAAGAAGCTCTGTAATACAAACCACGTAACGAATATTCGTCATATTCATCACCGGTAGTCATGGTACCGTCTGCGCCGCTCAATGAGGGATGTTCCGGATTTACCACATGCAATTTCTTTCCCCAAACTCTACGCATGTAACTGTATTCCTGGTTGAAACCTGCCATTACACTGAAAGAGTGGTCGTTTATCGTCTTATCGTAATTTCCGTAAACGTTGATTGCATTGTAGTTGATATGCTTTTCATCCAACTGGTATGAAGAGTTACCGCTATAGGAGTCCGCCACTGAGAAATAGTTGTTTTCCGCATTGACATACTTTACTGTTTTCTGGTATTCATCCTGGTCGTAATTAGTTCTGTTGAAAGTATATTCAGCATTGATTAACAGTCCTTCCATCGGATTGAAAATAGCTTTACCAAAAAGACGGATATCTTCGTTGTTCTTTGCCTGGACCGGAGAATTCATGATATTCCAGCGGGGAGTACCGATTGGATAAGTTTCCCCATTTATCTCAACGTCACCTTCAGGATAATAAGTCGGCAACAATTGGGCCAGACGATACGGCGACCAGTTTCTCAACGTATTCATATTCGGGTTGGTCGTTTTCGACTTGGAGTATTTAATATCCGCCTGCACTTTCAACCAGGAAGTAATTTCCGTATTCACGAAAGAAGACAGGTTGTACCTGTTATAACCGTCCTTATCCGTAACCAGAATACCGTCTTCATCCAGGTATCCGAAAGATAAACGGTAAGCAGACTTAGCCGTACCGCCGCTCACTGAAACATTATGTGTCTGCTGGAAACCATAATTATCCATCATACGTTCCAGATGGTTGTTCTCTTTTAAATCGTAGCGGTTACCATTATCATCCATATAATAGCCTAACGGATATTTACCCGGATTTGCCTGGTAATCTTCCAGATAGCCCAACCATGCAGTGATATCCTGTCCGTTGTTATAACGGCCGTTCTTATATCCCATATCATTATAGAAACGGACTGTTTCCAGCGGAGACGCTTTTTCTATCAAAGACTGAGGCTTTGAGAATGCAAAGTTGTTGTTGTAATTGATAGAAACCTTTTGCTCTTTATTCGCCTGCTTTGTTGTAATCAAAATAACACCGAAAGCAGCACGTGCACCGTAGATAGCAGCAGAAGCCGCATCCTTCAAGACTGTTACCGTTTCAATATCGGACGGAGAAATCATATTGATATCCATCGGAACGTTATCGACCAATACCAACGGTTCGCCTTCTCCGTATTCGTCGATATTCAGACGGTTGGTACCGCGAACATTCAATGTCATGCTCTTACCCGGACTACCGGCATTAGTGGTAATTGTCAGACCCGGCATAGCTCCCTGCAACGCCTGGCTGGCGGAAACGACCGGACGGTCACCCATTACCTCTTCCATCTTCACCGTACTCACGGCACCTGTCAGATTGGCTTTTTTCTGTGTACCGAAACCTACGACTACGACTTCATCCAGTGTCTGGGTATCTTCCAGCAACTTAACTGCATATTGCGACTGCTGTCCGTCTACACGTATCTCTTTGTTCAGATAACCGATGTAGGAAATTGTCAGTGTACTGCCGGACGGGACATCCAAGCTGAATTTACCGTCGATATCCGTAATTGTGCCGTTAGTGGTACCTTTCACTACCACATTCGCACCGATAACAGCATCTCCCCTGTCGTCTGTTACCACACCTGAAATTTTCTTTTCCGGCTGTGCCTGCTGACGGGACGGAGCAGCGTTGGTTTTACGCACGCTGACTGCAATGGTATTGTTCTCCCGGTTAAAATCCAGACCGGTCTGTTTGGATATTTCATTTAAGACGTCTTTCAACGGTTTGCCATTAAAGGACAAATTGACCGTTAATTTGTTGTTGGTGACGGTCTCGCCGTAAAAGAACTTGACTCCCGTTTGCTGGGAAATCTCTTTGAGGACCTTTTCTACCGGTTGATTGTGGACCTCAACGGTCACTACTTCTGATTTTATCGTTTGGGCCATCGCCGGTTGTGCGCATACAACTGCTAAAAAAACAAAAAGTACAGCATAACAAGCCCAACAATACTTCTTAATATTAAGGAAGTTCATAAATTTGGAATGTTTTATGGTTGTTTTGAATAGTAATTTAAAACGACTCCGTAAGATTGCCTGGCCTCCACTCCGGACAATCGGTAGAGTATAAGGGAGGTCCCTGTGACCTTCCTTTTCTTTTTGTGGATAAGTTAACTGGTGTCTTTCATGTAAGTATCAATTTAGAATAAGTTAATAATCAATTCTTATATAAAACTATTTTGTCATTTTCTATCCTGTATTTTATATCTGTTGAATATTGTATCGATTTAAGTACTGCTTCCAGACTTTTATTATCATGTTCCCCGTAAATATAATCGTCATATTCCGCCCCCGGGGCAAATTCAATAGTCCGGTTATACATGCGGACCAGCTCATTGACAACGGTCCGTATGGGAGTCCTGTTAAAGTAAAGACCACCTTTTATCCAGACAGTGGAAAGCCTTGCATCTTCATTCCGTTTCTGGAACTCGCCTTTCGTCTTATCCATCACGAACTGTTCGTCCGGCAGCAGGCGCATCATCGCTTCCGGTAAATCGACCTGCACTTTCCCCGTCTGAACACTAACAGTCAACTGCTCGTCCATATCGAAGGCTTTCACATTGAAGGAAGTACCCAGCACCTTTACATCGGCATCTTTCGTATGGATAAGGAAAGGTTTCTCTTCATCCCGGGTTACCTCGAAAAATGCTTCTCCATTCATCTCTATCCGGCGGACATCAGTAATGAACTCCCGGGGATATCTTAAATAAGAACCGGCATTCAATGTTACGGAAGTCCCGTCCGGCAAAATAATCCGTTTATGTTCGCCGTTCTTCACATGCACTTCCGTATATGTCAATACCTTTTCCTGATTCGAACGTATCAGGCGGAACCCGCCCCAACCTATCGACAAGATGACAGCCACGATTGCCACATATCTCAGATAAGGAATAAAGGAGAAACGTTTCTCCGGTTTCCGGATGCGCGATAATAACAAACGGGCCTCTTCCCTGTATTGCTGATGCTGCAACGACGAAACCTCATCTTCCTCCATCTCTTCCCATACATTGTCCATTGCCTCGGATATTTCCGTATTGTATTTTCCGGCATGGAAATGCTTCAACAGGTCGTCGGCATCTTTACGGGTATAGAGGCCGTCGACGAATCGTTTCAATAGGTTGTTTATATACTTCAAATCTGCCATATTATCGGTGCATGTATTTATAGTACCACGAAATGGGGTACAACTGGGATATGATTAACTTTTATTATGAATTCAGGCAAAAGAGCAGTACTAGTAAATCGGCATACGTCCCGGAGTATTTCACTAAATATGAACGTATTACTTTCAAAGACGCAGAGATATGCTGCTGGACGGTATAGACTGAAATATTTAATTCTTCCGCTATTTCCTTATGAGACTTCATCTCTTTCCGGCTCATATCGAAGATACGGCGTTGCTGCGAAGTCAAATCGAGCAGGGCCTTTTCGAGCAGTTGGTTCAGGTCGTCATCCAATATTTTATCTTCCGTATCATTGGTCACATCTACCGAACCGGACAAGATGGTATTTTTAAGCTGTTGTTCTTTCTCTATCCCGGCCAGCAGATTGAGAATCCGGTTTTTCACAATTGTATAAACATAAGGTGCAAAAGGAGAATCCGGATTCAGGAAACGCCTGTTTTGCCAGACGGAGGTGAAAGCATCCTGGAAAACATCTTCTGCAAATTCTTTCGATTTAAGAAACTTCATCGCAAAGAACATCAGCCTGTTCTTATACAAAGCGTATAATTCACAGAATGCAGACTCGTCATCCTGAATCAAACCTGCAATAAGTTTTTTTTCCTGTTCTGAATTATTATACATTTAAACTAATAAGTGGAAACACAATCCATACTCTTTGTATCCTAAAACTTGTCAAATATAAAGATATTCTATATACCTCACAAACATGTCTGTAAAATAAGACCGGCATTCCTGCGAACTTCTTTAATTCTATCTACGATTTTATTAAGTCAACAGGAAAGCGTACATTTGTGTGATTTTTACGAAAGGATTAGATTGCAGATGAAAGTATGTATTGCTGAAAAACCGAGTGTGGCACGAGAGATTGCCGAAGTACTGGGGGCTACAAAAAGAATGAACGGGTATATTGAAGGAAACGGATATCAGGTTACCTGGACATTCGGACATCTGTGTACACTCAAGGAACCTCACGAATACACCGACGACTGGAAACGATGGAGCCTGGGAGCACTTCCTATGATTCCTCCCCGTTTCGGTATCAAGTTGATTAGTAACCCGACCTACGAACAACAGTTCAAAGTGATTGAAAGCCTAATGCAGAATGCAGAGATGGTCATCAACTGCGGTGATGCCGGCCAGGAAGGAGAACTGATTCAACGTTGGGTGATGCAGAAAGCCGGCTGTAAATGCCCGGTTTACCGTTTATGGATATCATCCCTTACCGAAGAAGCCATTCGCGAAGGTTTCCAGCATCTGAAAGAACAGACTGAATTTGCCAGACTATATGAGGCCGGATTATCCCGTGCCATAGGCGACTGGTTGCTGGGAATGAATGCAACCCGATTATATACAATCCGTTACGGACAGAACCGGCAGGTACTTTCTATCGGCCGTGTCCAGACACCGACACTGGCACTGATTGTAAACCGCCAGGCAGAGATAGATAATTTCAAGCCCGAACCTTACTGGGAGTTGAAAACCGTCTACCGGAATACGACCTTCTCCGCAACCAAGGGTAAATTCACCAAAAAGGAAGAAGGGGAAGCCTTCCTCGAAATCGTACAGCAGGAAGACTTTACCGTCACCGATATTTCCGAAAAGAAAGGGAAGGAATACGCTCCCCGCCTTTTCGACCTGACCTCGTTGCAGGTGGAATGCAACAAAAAGTTTGCATTTACCGCCGACGATACATTAAAACTGATTCAGTCATTATATGAAAAGAAAGTGACTACCTACCCCCGTGTAGATACCACTTTCCTGAGTGATGATATTTACCCGAAAGTTCCGAATACACTGAAAGGGCTGGTCGATTATACCGAGTTGACGGCTTCCCTGTTGAATGCCAAGATTCCCAAAAGCAAAAAAGTATTCGACAACTCAAAGGTAACCGACCACCACGCCATCATCCCGACTGGCGTACCCGCCCGTAACCTGACGGAGAATGAACGGAAGGTATATGACCTGGTTGCCCGTCGTTTCATCGCCGCCTTTTACCCGGACTGTGAAATCTCCACCACAACCGTACTCGGTAAAGTGGGTAAAGTTGATTTCAAAGTAACCGGAAAACAGATATTAAAACCGGGATGGCGCGTCGTATTCGGTGCGGAGCAAAAGGACCCGGATGCCGAACCGACCGAGGAAGAAGGCGTATTGCCGGACTTCACCAAAGGAGAAACCGGACCGCATAAACCTTTATTAAAGGAGACCTGGACGACTCCGCCCAAGCCTTATACAGAGGCTACCTTACTCCGTGCAATGGAAACGGCCGGTAAGCTGGTCGATAATGACGATTTGCGTGATGCCTTGAAGGAAAACGGTATCGGCCGCCCTTCCACCCGTGCAGCTATCATTGAAACGCTTTTCAAACGTAACTATATCCGTAAAGAACGAAAGAACCTGTTCCCTACCGCCACCGGAAAGGAATTGATAGGTACAATACACGAAGAGTTACTGAAAAGTGCCGAACTGACCGGTTTATGGGAAAAGAAACTGCGTCAGATAGAACGTGGAACTTATGAGGCAAAAACATTCCTGGACGAACTCAAACAGATGGTCCACCAGGTAGTCATCAACGTCCTTTCCGACCAGTCCACCCGCACCATCACCATCGAGGAGGCCGCCAAAGAAGCACCGAAAGAGGAGAAAAAAGAAAAGAAACCCCGCAAGCCGCGTGCTAAAAAGGAAGAGGCTCCCAAAGAGAAAGCAGTCCCCCAGCAACCGGCAAAACCGGTTTGCCCCATCTGCAAGAAAGGAAACATCCTGCGAGGCAAAACAGCCTACGGTTGTTCCGAATATAAGAATGGTTGTACATTCCGGCTGGATTATGCGACTTATGGGGAAGGGTTATCGGATGAGGAACTTATTTCTGTAATCAATCAAATTCAGAAAGAATAAATTTAAGAGTTTGAGGGTCCATACGGTTATCCCAAATAGTCAATATTTGTATTTGATTATTTTTTACCCGATAGTACATCGTATTATAATATGTTATCAGACATTGACGCACCTCTTGGCTATCTTCGAACAAAGGAAATAAATCAGGAGTTATACTTATTAACTTCAGACAACGAGTTATCTCTGAAAGAAAGTTCTTTTTGATAACTTTCCCCCATGTTATATCAAGATATTCAACAATATCATCCAAACGCTCCCGAGCGAGAGGGGTAAAATAAATATCCATGATTATTTATGGCGAGCCAATACTTCTTCCATAGGAATAAGAAAACCGTTATCAGCTTGTTCAATGCTGACACGTATATCTTCATAAATACGTTTCGGTACATTGATACGGGAATAATATTGAGCCACAGGCTCATTTAATACTGACTTTGAATGCTCTTCAGATTGTAACTCTTCTTTTTTCATATCTTCAGGTTTATAATGATTTACAAAGATAAAGTTTATCTTCAAACATTTACTATATTTGTCCGCAAATTATCGACTTATGAAAGAAGAATGGTTCCCCTTAGTCAACGAAATGGGAGAAACAATAGGTAAAGCGACCCGAAAAGAATGTCATAGCGGAAGCAAACAACTGCATCCGGTCATCCATCTGCATATCTTTAATGATGCCGGAGAACTATATCTGCAAAAACGTTCCATGACCAAAGATATCCAACCCGGTAAATGGGATACGGCTGTCGGAGGACATATCGATTACGGGGAAACGGTCGAAGAAGCTCTCCGCCGGGAAGTCCGTGAGGAGTTAGGCATTACAGCATTCACCCCCCAATTCATCACCCGTTACGTCTTTGAATCAGCTATCGAAAAAGAGCTAGTCAATACATTCCGCACAATTTACAACGGAGAAATCAAACCGGACACCGAGGAACTGGACGGCGGACGTTTCTGGTCGCTCGAAGAAATCAAGTCGAACCTGGGGCAAAATGTGTTTACTCCTAATTTTGAACAGGAGTTTAAGAGGTTGTTTCTATAACATGTCAGAATCAGCAGTAAAACCGTTCACCATTCACCTTGCAATAGCTAAAACACAATATAACAACACATAACCCATTCATTAACCAGGTGAATGATTATACAAAAAGGTGAACGGATATACACAAACCATTCACCTTCAGTTATTATCATTTCCTCATCAAACAATAATAATTCCCCGTCTTCGTATGTATCTTCCGTATACCCGAAGCATTCAACATCTTTCCGAAACGGCAGGCAGAAGTATTACTGAATTTTCGTTTGGAGCGTTCCGATATGATATCCAATAGCTCCACCGAAGTAAACCGCTCTTCCTTCTCCCCCTCTTCCGGCAAACGAAAATAGGAAAACAGATACTGCATCTCCAACGGTTCATCCTGAAATCCGGAATTACTCTGTGTCAACGCCCGTTCCTCTTCGCTGTTCAACCAGTAACGTTCACCCGAACGGATTGCATGAAGCGCCTGTGCATACAACTGTTCATATTCTATCGGAGCAGAAACATCGATAATACCTGTCACCTGAACACAAACATAACGTCGGCTCCCTGTCGGGTCCGTCAACAGCTCCATCGGGTTAGCCGTAGCCGCAAACGAAGCCAACCGCCTCATCTGTTGGAACGTCTTCTGATGCGGACGCCGCACCTTCACTTCCGGTTTCTGAATCAGATATTTCAAATCCGCCTGATATTTCTTGCTCAACCGGTCGAATTCGTCAATCGTTATCAATACATTCTGAGCCATCAGCAGTTCCGCCTCGCTCTTATTCTCCAGATTGATGCTTTCCGCATGATAATCCCTCAATACAGGCGGAAGAAGCAAACGGAAAAAAGTCGACTTTGAAATACCCTGCCCGCCCACTAAAACAGGAACAAGATTATTCGCATACAACCGGTCAGTCTTCTGCCAATGAGCTACCATACTGATAAACCATATATAAAAACGGTTCCTCCATTCCCCGTCTTTTGTCGGAACCGTATCCGCCAATGCACGTATCCGGTCTCTCCCATCCCATGTCGGCAAATTATATAAAAACATTTCCAACGGATTATAACTCGGCACCCTGGGCGAATAGATATACCGCCGCACATCCTTATCCCATATATCAAGCCCTTCCTCCATGGCATTCAGACAGATACCGTTCAACACCTCGGCAGTCACCAGCCGGAAACGGAAACAAAAAGAGTGCCTTTCCCGATATTCCACCTCACCGATAATCTCATTCTTCCGAAACTCATACCGCCGCTTCAAAAACTCCTCCATACGCGCCAGCAAGTTCATAGACGACGGCAAACAAGGTTTCTTCCCAAAGGCTTTACGGGAAAGATATACATTATGCACCGTCTGCCGCAACAAATTCAGGTCACGTAAATTCCACATCCGAAAATACAGCCAATGAACCACATCTTCCTCCGGAACGCCCGAATCAAAACAAAGCATACTCACAGCAGCTATAAAGTTTTTCGGTTCTTTTTCTTCCCAGTCCGGCCCCTGCTCACGATACACCTGATTCAGGCAGGTCTCAAAAAGCATTTCAATCTTTTTACGTTGTTCCGTACCCGGCAGGATACGTTCCAAAGGTTCGTCCGACTGCTTTATCTTCTCCACATACCCCGGTTCTTCAGGCATTGCCAACGGCTGCTCCATCCTGACCGGCAACGAGTCCGGATTATAAAAGCATTCCGGGTCATACGAGATGCGGCATCCCCTGTCGAGCGACGGTTCCTTATACTCCGCCTCCCATTGCAACTGTGCCTGATAATGCAACATCGCCCTGCGATAAGCATGTGCATGGAAACAAGCCGCCATCTCCCGGTCAACCGGAAGCGAACCATCCGGCAACGTATAACGTACCACCACTTTCACACTCAGTCCGCTCGAACCGACAAAAGCCAGCAGAGGCTGATTATACACTACCACCTCATCGCGCAGCCTTCTGGCTTCCGAAATATTTGCCAAACGGTCAAATTCCAACAAGACCAAACCGTTATAACATTTCCATTCCTGCTCCTTATAACCGGAAGCAAAGAGTATAACCGGCACCTTCTCCGCATCAGCCGCACGGCTTCCCGGCGAACAATAGGGAATCATTTCGCGCATATTCTTCACCGGCTTTGCCTTCGCCGCATCCTTCATATATTCCACGACAGTATCCAATTCCACCGGTTTTCCTGAACTCAGATTTCCTTTTACCCACGTCACTTTCATAGCGTCCCCTCCTTCTTCGGCAAGACATAAACAGCATTTTTAGGTCCGCCCAAACGGACAATACACCCTTGCTCCCGCAACTGTTTCAAATCGCCTTGTGCCAGGTAACGCGAACAGGCGTTTACTCCCATACAATCGGAACTGCTGATCTCCCCATGCCTCGACAGATAACGCAAAATCCGTTCCTGCCGCTGCTCCGGTGTATAGGCATCCGGTTTTCTGTAATCCGTAGCTCTTTCAAAATGCATGGAACTCATTTCTTTCTTCAACTCCTTACAGGCCCGGAAAGCGACTTTGGAAAAATGTATACTTTCCGCCCTGATCTCTTTGGGGTTACGTATCGGAGGACATTTCGCCGTAGGATAAAACAGACCAATCCCCTCAATCTCCACCGGATCACCATCCTTCAGGGAGCGAACCAGTTCTTCTTTAAAAAGAGACATCATCCCTTTCACCTCTCCTTCATTAAAACTACTGCGATCGGCAATCCGCTCGCACAACTTTTCAAAACGCAGCACTTGCCCTTCCACGATTCGGGCATGCAGTACACCTTCCTCCTCTTCTTTCTGTCCAGGAGAATGGGGATTTTTATAAAACAGATACTTAGCCGGCATATACAATATTGTGTTTTTCTATCCCTTACCCTATTATATAGTAAGGGGTAAGTTTATACTATTTAAGGCAAACCCTATCACTCATTCACTTAACGACCTAGGTCGGCATGCTTACCCAGCACCATCAATAAGCTTAACGACGTAGGTCGCAAAGCTTACCGACGGTCATCCTTTGGTTTATAAGTCATGACTAAAGGTATAGTTTATTATTGGTTTAATACTAATAAATAAGAGGAAAAGTGATAATTATTTTAAGGGCAAGCGGGGATGATAGATAAAAGGTGAAGGGTTTGTGTTAACCGTTCACCTTTTATGGAAACCGTTCACCTGAAAACAGCACACCTAAAGACAAACAAATCAACAAATTAGACAATCTAAGATGAACAGTGAACAGTTTAAACACAAATTACATATGGTTACTCTTTTATTATTTAAGTTCCCGCCTCCGTACTTCATCAACTCTCCTGATCGCATTGACATGAACTATCACATCTTGCAATTCTTCAACAGAATGAACCGAAAAGTCGATGATTGTACGATATTTTACATGCCCCTTGATGTCGACTATATAGCAACGGCTATCGCCACAATGAGCTACCATTGCTCTATCACCTTCAATACCAGCCAATACCATGGTCGTTCCCATATCAGACCCCGGTAATTGATTGTCTAGCCTATGACAGGCCTGCATGGTCGCATCATACACTTTTTGTTCCGAATCGTTCAGTTTTGGATTCTTCTCACAATAAGTTGATATAGATTTACAGACTGTTTCGCTCGCAATCTCTCCGCAGGAATGTCCCCCCATACCGTCGCAGACAATAAAAAATATCCTGTTGCATTCCAAAGCAGTAACGACTCTTAAAGAATCCTCGTTATTTTCACGGGGGCCTGTTTCCGAAAAGTAAGTATATTCCATCACGATAGTATCTGTTTTTACTTGTTTAAGCCGGGGCGAGTTTATCATATTAATCCGGCGAATCAACATAATCTGCCAGTAGTCCTAAAAAACCGGAGGCAGTAAATAAAGAAGACAAAGATGCTTTGTATTCCGAAACAGGTTCTTTTACAGAAGAGACTTCCTTCTGTATTCCTCCCTGAAAGAACTCGTCGAGAGAGGCGGACAGCAACTCTTCATCCCGATCATTCCGGCTCTCGTCCACAAATTCGGAGGCAGTATCTTCTTTCTCATCCTCATCCGTGAAAAAGTTGTACAGCCAACTGAATCGGGAAGACTTTTTCTTTTCAGAAACAGAATCCACACTGCATGACGGAGCGATCTTCGGAGTAATCTGCCGGTTACAAACATGTTCTTCTTCTGCCTGAAAATCCTGCGGCCTTAATTCATGATAAGCCCGCATCTTCATCAGTCGGATAAGCTCAAAGCAACGACCGAAGTCGGCTTCGACATATTCATATACCATCCGTTTCTCTTCAGCGGTACATTGCAGATTGGCATATCTATATAATAGTTGTTCCATAACTTGCTTTATTTTATGCTTTCCAGAAAACCCTTTATCTTACTTTTAATACGATGCCTCATTACCCGCAGATTGCCGGGTGTGCAAAGCAAGGTATCCGTCAGTTCTTCCAACAGTTCTTTCCGCCCTGTTTGCAGCGCATACATATCGGAAAAGAAAAGGAAACGTTCGGGAGCAGAGAACTGTTCATTGACAACCTCCAGCAGACGGATCGCGATATCGAGATCGTTCAGGGAATACACCTTTTCTTCTTTGTTCTTTATTTCGTGGAATCCCCGTTCTGCGTTATTCTCTTTTCCTTTGGATTTAGCCTGCTCTGTTAAGTAAATCCAGAAAGTCCGCTTGACCCATCCCATCAGCCTTTCCGGTTCACGGATCAGTAAAAGACCGGCATAAGGTATCTCCTTTATACTGCCATCCGTTCCCTCCTTTTTACGGTTCCCGTCACGCAGATAAAGGTAAAAGTTCATCAGCGTATCGTATTGTTCATTACTGTCATGTGTATCGAAATCGCGCATCACGACATTAAGGGCAGGACGCGCTTTATTGAAAATCAGATAATAAGCCGCCCCATCGTCGTGATTATAACGGATACGATCCAGCAAATCACCGTATTCTAATATATCGTATTGACTTCTTTGCATGTTACTTTTTACTCCCTGATAAATCTACCTGCTAAAAGTATCAAATTAAAATCATTCCACCAATTCTCCTTTGTTATTTATCACCACGCTATATTCCGGATTCTCCAGGTCGCAATAGAATAAGTTGTTAGGCAGGGCACGGATCAACGAATAGAGCGGGCGGGTAACCGGATGGCCGTTTTTGTCCATCAGTCCATAAGAGTTCCAGACGCGGTAAGCCATATATTCGCTCTGTTTCTGCATCTCATTGCCATTCTCGTCATAGCCATCGGCATAACTCAACGGTTCGATAGTATAATAGATCAACGGATTAAGGATTGTCTTCCCATCATATGCAATCAATTGCTGACTATTATCTTTGCCGCGAACCACAAAGCCAGTCGTCAATATATCGATCCAGTCGTAACAGGGAGGAAGCAATACCTTCAATGAATCGCCCAATACCCCAAACTGGCCGTCGTCCTTGAATATCCTGAATCCGGCAACCGGCTTATTGATGTAATCATAGCGGGCCGGCAGCATCCAATCCCCTCTCTTATTGATCAGGCCGCACTTCCCGGTAGAATCATACATCGCACAGGTTCCGTTCCTGAATACAAAGTCTGTTTTCCGTGCATATTCACTAAAATAAGGATACCGGAAAGGAATCACCGTTGCTCCCTTTCATCGATAAACCCAATTTTCCTCTCTCTCATAACACCGGCAAATCCTTCCGAAAAAATCCAGGCCTTTTCGTAGCGGGCCGGAATTGCGGCTTCTCCGGTATAGATATTAAAATAGCCGCGTTTCTGTTCTTTTGAAAAGACGCCTAACGAATCCTTTCCCCGGGGAGCGACTGCCCAGTCGAGGTTATTGATAGTAACTTGTCCTTCCTTCAGGTTTTTAATGTAATAATTATCATCACTAAATCTCAGTCCGACACAATTCTCACTGAATGTCCGTTTTTCTACAAGATCTACTCTCTGATAATCCCGATAATACATCCAGGCTTCCAGACCAAAGATGCCGGCTAAAGAGATAGCCATCACACTACAGATCACTTTCCAAAAAATACTCAACCGTTTCATGCTTTATACTTTTATTCGATTCAACATCAACTAAAGAGATTAATAATATCCCAAATAGAAAGGCTGGACAAAATTACCATTCCGATCCAATACCGCAGAAACCCAGGTATCAGGCTCCACTCCATAACCATCTTCGTCGCCATGGCTACCCTCTCTTATTGCTTTACGCACTATAATTTTATCGGGAGAGGCCAGGTCCAGATTTACATAAACAACTCCCTCTTTAATCCCTTTTGCCTCAAAATCCCAAAAGTCTTGATATTCAAGATTAACATTCAAGGCATCGCTGATACCCCATTTCTTCTCAGTTTCCTCTTCCTCCTTACGCATTTGTTCCCAGGAATAATGAGAAAATGAATTTTCGTCCACTTTCAAATAAACAGATGCAGACCGGGCATTCTGAGTGGTAAGGATTTCATAAATATCCTCCCAACTTGTTCTTTTGGGAAATCCATAATAGTCATTATAACAATGAGCGTCTTCTCCCCAATATTTTCTCAACAGAGAATTCCTTTCCTTATCTGTAGCCGCCAACTTTAACAGCTTCATTCTTTCATCCATTTTATGCTTCCTCCTACATTATATTATATGAATCTCTATTCCATGTTATTATTTCTTTTCGTCATCGTCGAAATAATCGTCAGTCGGAGCGGATGCACATTTGCATTCTGAAATACGGTCGAAGAAACGGCTCCGTACCCGGCTTTCCTTCTCAAACATCTGATGGGTACCTTGTGCTGAATAATCGAAACTCATCACATTGGTAACCGAAATAGTAGCCGCTACCTTCTTCACATCTTGATTGGTTCCGATATAGGTGAAGACCCATCCTCTCTCTTTCAATTCTTCGACCAGCTTTTTCACCACCTGCCCGGTAAACTCGGAGGAGCTGTTTTCTTCCCCATCGGTTATAATGGTAACCAGTACCGTATCTTTCTTCCCGACCGAATACTTTAATGTAGAAAGAGATATCCCCATCGCATCGTAAAGCGGCGTACAACAGTTCGGAGAATAAGTTTTTTCGTCCAGTAATCCGATCGTTGAAACCGCCACTTTATCATACACAGTCCGGATCGCATCCGAGTTAAACGTAACCAGCGAAACGAAATGTTCCTGTTCCTCGTGTTTAGCCTGTGCCGCTTTAACAGTCTGTACTGTTTCGTTAAATCCATTGACAGCTTGTCTTTTGATAGTATCCATCGATCCGCTCTCATCCAAAATAATCAGGTTGTAGATTCTCTTTGTTTCCATAATGTTCTTTATTTTTATGTCATTAATAAATAAAAAAGCAGCTCCGGTTTAGAACTGCTTTTTATTATAAGTAGGGAATAAAAGAAAACGTTACATAGATTCCGATACTTTTTTTCTAAAATTTACGGATAAGCCTTACCATGTTTTCCTTATATTTCTTTTGTCCCGCTTCGCCTTCAGTTATATTGCCGGAAAAATCAATTACATATGCACAATCGGTATATTCACCATTCATTTCACTGGAAGTCCAATAAAAATGGTTCTTGATATTCTCCAGATATTCCTTATTCATCCGAAGTATCTTTCCCTCTTCTAAAGAAGGAATATACCAATCGTCGAAATCATTATAGCTAAAACCACTTTTAAACCAATATCCCATCTCCGATTCAGTACTCGATTTAGATGCCAATAATGTAGTATTGGCTGTACCGTCTGATTTTGAAACGCCCAGTCCGTCCGAAGGCCCCCAAATAAACAAAGTCCGATCTACTCCCACCATATCTCTGTCAGAAGCAATCAATCCGTGACTACCTTCCGAATCCAGTGAAAAGATCGTTCCTTCCTGATAGGCATCTCCCAGATAAAGTTTTAGATTAACAGAGGCAGGTAAGGAAGTATAAGCAGTATCATCATCCTTGGACTCAACTTCTGCACTAATAAAATATTTCCCAGCAATCATATTTTGGGGAGTATACTTTACAGAGAATGGATATTGTCTAACTTCACCTATTTGTATCTTTTCCAGTCCGTCGGTGGAAGAAGTTTCCAAATACATCCAAAAAGTAACGCTCTTTACCTCATTGTCTTCTCCAACTCCAAAGCGTACTTCAAACTCTTCTCCGTTTCGTATCGATTCGGGAGAAATAATTTCACATAAATAGATATTCAGTTCCTCATTACAAGAGGTAAAAATCATACTAGCCAATAGGCAAGTTAAAAACCAATAATACTTTTTCATCTTCGTTTATTATTTATAGAATCAATCTCTCTTTCCAATTCCTTGGCTTTTGTTTCATTTTTTTCTACACCAAGACCTTCTCTATAGCATTTTACAAGGTTTTGCATTCCTTGTATATTCCCTTTTTGAGCCGCTGCGTTAAACAAGATAAATGCTTGTTCTTCATCCTTATCAAAACCTGTACCCTTTAACAGGCATACTCCTAACAATACTTTTGCTGCAAGATTTCCTTGACTCGATGACTTCTGGAGATATTCTACAGCTGTTTCATAATCCTGCTCCAGCCCTCTGCCTTCATAATAAAAAAGGCCCATCAAATATTGTGCTCTGGCATCTCCTGATTTAGCGGCTAACCTTGCCCATTTAATTGCGGGTACCATATCTTTATTATTATTGTAATGAACAGCCAGGTTTGACTGTGCCCCTGCATGTCCCTGTAAAGCAGCAGCTTTACTCCATTTTAAAGCTTCCGCCTCCTTTCCATCAACAAAATACATATACCCAAGCTGATACTGAGCATCCATATATCCTTGACTAGCAGACTTTGTCAACCATTCAATAGATAAAGCAGGATTATAAGTATTCGAACCCTTTTCAATATAAAAAAGTCCCAATTCATACTGAGAACCAGCATCTCCTTCTTCTGCGGCTTTTATAAGCTTTTCAGATTGAGCCGATACACTAAATGCACTTAAAAAACAAATAGATAAAACTGTAATAATAATCTTTTTCATGTCTTAGTGAATTTTGTTTATAACCATTATTTCATAACTTGTATTCTTTATATATGACCCTATCTATACAAATCGGCTGTCAATGATCTGATTTGATTCCGATAAGTTTGTATAAGTTTTTGTTGTTCCATTATCAACATCATGCCGGTAGCCGACGGATTTTTTTCATTACTTCTTTCGTAACTGCGCAAACTGCGTTCCGCATCTTTCAGCTTGTATTCCAACTCCGAAATACGTGCTCTGATAGTCGCTTTATTTGAATAATCTCTCTGATCCGGTATATAATCGGGTACAGCAATATTCGGATTTGCTGCATATACCCAATAAACCGATTGGCCTTTACTATATACGACATACAGTTTCTCACCGGGTTGCCACATCCAGTTATTTGCCGGTCCCAACTCAAAAGAACCGTTATTATCCAGCAATTCGAGAGTATATTCCTGCCGCTGATTCAATATCTCATTGACACAATATACTTTCAAATTGCAAAGGCTATTGCCCGAAACATTAGTTCCCTGAAAATAAATACATACCTGTCCTTGAAAGGTTCCGGTGTAAAAACCTCCTTTTATCTGTGCATATCCGCTGACACAAGCAAACAATGCTGCAATTACATAGAAACATCTCCGTTTCATATTCATTCATTTTTAGTTATTAGACATTCTACTACTTAAAAAGGTATTCTCAGATACCCTACATGTATAAGTAGCCGATTTATCTCAAACGTTACATAAAAATTCTACATTTCTCACATAGAACTCATATTCAGCTTTCCAAAAATGAAGCTTATAATCTATATGTATTTTATACTTTCCCGGGAGAAGCAGATCAACCGGGAAAAAGGCATTCCAAAAACCTGTATCAAAGAAAACAAAGGCAGAAACAGACGACGACAAATAAACCTGTTTCGGAGATGTTACCTGAACAGCTCTCGCCACTTCTTAGATGAGAGAAAACAAAGCCGGTTCTTCCTCCCCTGTCACTTCCCTTAACCCCGACCGATTAATACGTTGAACGGCATACAAAGACTCAACTATTTTTACAATCAACAGTATCGCTCCTATAAAAAAGATCACAATCGCAATAGTCGGAATCTCATATTTATTCCCGGTCGTCCAATATGACATCAACAACCAATAGTACCCTCCTATTATCGCCCCCTCCCATCAAAATAAATGAGAGGTAGAGGATGCCGAAGAGGAGGAGGGTACGAAGGAGGAGATTAGATTGAGTTGTCATGAATTTGTTGAAAGTATATATGAATCAATATTTATTTACTTTAAGTGTTCTCAAAATAAGTTTTTGCTAAAATGACGACAAATGATTCAAACTTTCTTTCCTAGTGCCCCCCTTAGGTACAGTATTTATTTATTACATGAAGAAAAAATAGTTTAGAAGACATACTTAACATTTATCAAATTATTTGTGGATGTTCCATATAATAGATAGCAGTATCAGCCTTATCGAATCCCAAGCAACGAGACTTCTTAGCATATTCTAGACCTTTTCGACGCGCCTCTTTTGTAGAAAACCAACAACCTTGTTTCCAGTAAGTCATCAAGCCAAGACGATAATAAGCATTTGCATTATTAGGATCTATTTTAATAATTTTTTCATATGCCTTATATGCACTATAATATTTTTTTGATGTATAATAACTCGCAGCTAAAACTCTGAGTGACTCAATATCTTCACCATCATCATTAAAGATGGAATTTTTGAATATTACAATTTCATTTCTTTCAATAATGAGTGTATCAGAAAAAGTTTTGGATATTTTTCCGTCTGATAAAGTTTTCTTAACCACTGTCTGTATCAATCCACTCGATTGATTTTTATATTGTTTTAAGTCAACTTCTGATATATATTGACTTTTCCCTTCTGAATATTCCAAATGTAGCTGCTTTTGCTTATAAGATAATTCTTCAAATCTGAGAGCATATTGATTAGAGGGAATTTTGGTTTCTTTATTATAACCCCAATTATAAAAATCATTTGGAATAGGTATACCACTATTTTCTTTCCCTCTAAAGCATTTCATTATTGATTCACGATAATCATATGCTTCACTATCGTTGGTGGCACATGATAATCCAATCATTGAGTTGTAAAAAGTTTTAACCACTGCTGGAGTCGAAGGACTTACAGCATGTACCATTAAGGTATATAACAACAACATAGCAGAAAAAAGGCATTTTTTAATCATACAAATCTTCTCCTCGTTTAGGGGTTATAGTAAATGTTACACCAAAACTGTATGGCTTAAAGTGGGAACCTTCAGTCATATTCCTATATAGGTCATAATGATTAAAGTCAGCAAATAAACCTGCACTTAACCACGAGTACCCTGCAACCTTAACAGAAAAATGACTTGAAATGCCTTTGTTCAAAACACCGTTAACTTTTGTCCCAGCCATTCCTTTATACCCCATTGGTATATCATATCTTGCAGCAGCTTCTATCTGCACTTTTACCTTACTCTCCATGTCACCAAATGTAAACAGAACGCCAACTCCAGGTTTCAAATATTGGAATCTTTCATTTCCATAATCTTCCATCTCCGGAAACAATGTTTTTACCTGGTTTACTTTATAATGAACTGAAGCATACAGTCCCCAATTAAATGCACTTATAAAATCTGATTGGTAACCCAATTTTACCCCTCCAAATGAATCATTAAAGAGTTCACGCGCAGTTACCCCCATAGGACCAAAACCTTTAGTTTTAATCTCTATGCCATCAATATCGCCACTATACAGAGTATAAACATATGAGTTATCAAATAAAATATCATGCGTCAAATAGTTTGCATAACCTGTGACAATGTTCGATACTACGAATGTATAAATATTACTTGAGCCAACATCTAATCTGTGATAAAAATGTCTTTGAGCGTAGGCATCTGAATGTAAAAGGATTAAACCATACATAAGCATCAATACCAAAAATATTTTCCTAATTTTATTATTCATATCCAAAAAGTTTATTTACATACTTGATTTTTTCATTACTTGTTACCTGGTCAAATGCAGATATAAGCCATCCACTATTAGAACCTTCTCTTACAATCTCTTTTATAGAAAATACAAAACCTGGAATATCCACATAATGATAGATTTGTTCTAATATACCATCGAATTTTATACTTCCAGTACTGACAAGAGTTAGAAAAACTGATAGTTCATCAATCTTTGCATTACGCGAACGATAACCATATGCATGGCTGGGATTTTCATTAATAAAATCATATAAACCCATAAAATGAACTTCGTGTTCAACAGGACTAATTGTATAAAAACGTGAATTAATAATGCCAGATTCCTCTAAGCCTTTAACACCAATAATAGCCCATCTATAAAGTTCTTTATCGGTCTTCTCGCTTTGCATGATTAACGTAATTATTTTATCAGTATCTTTATATTTAACTTTAGTTTTACATTCAGCCCAAAGTCCCGCGTTAGTTATATTAAAGTCTATATTGTTGAGAAGGACTGAATCAACGAAGGTATTTATTTTATTATCAAATTGCTCTTTTGTTAAATTTCCTTTGTTCATTTTAAAGTTAAACAGACTTATAATATTATTTCTCCTTGAAAGAGAATCTGATTTAACACCAGGCTTACTTTCCAAACCATTGAATCTCATCTGAAATTCCTCAAGACTTTTAACTTGACAACGAAAATCCTCCGTTAGAGTATAATCTTGAATCGAATTTTGTGCTGACACATACACTCCGAATAATAAGATTAGAAAAAATATTTTTATTATTTTCTTCTTCATACTTGAATAATAATTAAATATGGACTATTCCTGCAGAGGTGCTATGAAGTCTTCAGTTTAGAAATTATATATTTAACATGAAGATTAGTAAAACAGAACTTAATCTCCTGATCCTGTTGAAGCAACATAGATATCACCTAGTTTAACAACTCCTACGATACCTGTAGGAGGTTCTATTGCATTGACATAAACAATGACCTTTTTAACAGTATCCGGACCGTATACACGACATCCCTCTCTATATGCAACGAATTTCTGAAAAAAGAATGCCACAGCCTGATATTTACCTTCTCCAATCTTATATATATTGTCAATACGCATTATGTCGACGGATTGAATTTCAATCTTATCATATTCATGAATATTATAAAGCTGACAATTCAAGTACCTTTTCATTGTAAACCAACGATTACTGGTATTGTTAATATTTGAAATTTACATTCTTACAAGAGAATGTTTTTCAATCTCACCATATTCATTTTTAACTGAATATGCCTCTCCTTTTCCTATGAACAAAGCCAATGCAGAAGTAATAGAATTTTTGCGTCGCATATCCGACAATTTAATATTTACAATGTCAGAAAAATAATATAGAAATTCTTCGACTTTGTTTTTAACACGATCTTGTAATTCGATCTTGTCTTCTTCAGTCAAGTCATGCTGAGCAAAGATAGGATTGCTAAATATACTTAGAAGGACAGTCATTAAAAATATCTTAAATGCCTTCATATCTTTATATTTATCTCATTAATATCTTACTTCGTGAACAATAGTTATGGACTATTTCCGTGAAAGATGCCATAGATTAGTCCTCTAGTTTTGTAGACGTAACATATACATCACCAAGTTTAGCATCCCATACAATACCTACAGGAGTTTCTATTGCACTGACATAAACAATTACTTTTTTACCAGTAATATCTGGACCGTATACACGGCGTCCCTCTCTATATGCTACATATTTCTGACAGAAATATGCCACAGCCTGATATTGGCCTTTTCCGACCTTATAGATGTTATCAACACGCACAATATCTGCGGATTGAAGTTCTACCTTACCATATTTATGAACATTATTATACTGATTATTCAAGTATTTTTTCATTGCAAGCCAACGAATACTGGCATTGTTAATACTCGAAATTTGTATTCTTACAGGAGAATGTTTTTCAGTTTCATCATATTCGTTTTTAACTGAATATGCCTCGCCTTTTCCGATAAACAAAGCCAATGCAGAAGTAATAGAATTTTTGCGTTGCGTATCCGTCAAATCAGTATTTACAATGTCAGAAAGATAATTTTGGAATTCTTCGACCTTGATTTTAACACGATCTTGTAATTCGACCTTGTCTTCTTCAGTCAAGTCATTCTGAGCAAAGACAGGAGCGCAAAATGTACTTAGAAGGACAGCCATTAAAAATATATTAAATGTCTTCATATCTTTATATTTTATCATTAATATCTTACTTCGTGAACAGTTATAATTGAGTTTTGACCTGTTTTATTTCCTTCAAGAACATTTACTTGCTTGATATTATCAGAAAGTGCTAATCTACGGAGGAAGTCTTCAGCATCTTCATATGAAATCTTTGATTTTCCATTTCTACCAACAGTAACAACTTTAGCATTCGATGTAAAATACTTATTCAAAACCATTCGCATTTTTCCGAGACGCTGATCTTTGGTCAAATTTGAATTAACCATAACTTGCAAAGCTTTAAACAAATCATCCGTACTAGGAATAGGCGGAGTAGGAGGAACACGATCCACAGTATTAATGTTGACAACATAATATGGTTCTTGTTTAGCTCCACCTGGCAAATTATCACATGCAAACGTTTTATCATGTGTAGCCTTGCATACAGACTGCCAATCTGCAGCTAACTGATTTTTTCCAACAGCATCAAAAACATCAAAAAGATAGTTCGTAAAAAGACCACCATTTGCCCCACACCAAGAATACTGACCTAACTTACTACTTGTCATAATCACTTTGCCCTCAGCTTCAAGAAATAGTTTCTTAAAAGCAGCGGCATTGTAATCACTAAGCATTGTGGCCCCTGTCGATTGTGCATATAAAGGCTTTATTGTTACACCTAATTGTTCTTTGTTACAACAATTAGCCAAAATCACTCTAAGTTTAGGATGTTTTGCAGCAATCAGTTTCTCTACCGAAGCTACAGGCATAAACAACGACTCTATATTTGTGTTCATACACATTTGTGGAAATGGATCACTTTCGTTATTCACAGCATGAGTTCCATGACCGCCATAGAAAAACAAAACAATATCGTCACGTTCTACTTCCATTTCATTGATATAGTTTGTAACATTTGCTTTTGTACAGTGTTGGCCGTCAAAAACCTCCATCTCGAACTCGCAATTCAAATTCGCAGCGATAATTTGTATTGCATTTGCCATATTTTTCATATCAGAAGTCATGCCAACACCGATATTATTATCAATAGTGTTGCAAGCTATAATAGTATGAAGCGTCTGAGCAATAGAAAAACTCACACACCCTATGGTTAGGATACAAGCTATAAAAAGTGTACGGATTACTCGTTTCATTTGTTTACGGTTTTATAGTGAGACAAATAATAGTTACAGAATTGAGAAATCAACTCCCCGTTTGCATAAGTGCAATTAAATTGTCGCTTGTCATCGTAAATGATTGTCCAAGAAAAGTCAGATAAAGAAATGACGACATGGGCAGTTTCTTTTTTCTGAGTAAATTCAAACTCCAAGATAGGCATATATGGACTCATAACCGTTATACTGTCTCTCTCGTAGCTCTTTGCTGGCTTTAGAAGTGCGTATTGTAGAACCGCAATCTCATCAGACTTTAGTGTTGCGAGTAATGTGTCACGAACGAAATGCTGTTCTATCTCAACATCATCCTTTGCTACTTCTGCTTTGCCTAGAAGATGATAGCACTTCACTGTTTTTGGCGAGAACAGAACTGTCGCCAAACGTTTGCCTAACTTGTTGTAAGCAGTTGAGTCAGGAGTCATCCACTCAGAACAAATAGGTTTCTCCGTAGTCTTTTTCTGCGGACTACCTGCACAAGCGATAAAGCTGACGCCCATATACACGCTTAACAAAAGGAATAATTTAACTTTCATAATTTATTGAAATTAAAAGTCATGGGAAATGGAAAGAAATATTGTAAGGTTACTTGTTTCCAAGCCTTTATATGGATAAGTAACGCCATTATCAACAGTAAAATCTTGGTTAAACAAAGAATAATGATCTAATTCTACACCACCTGTTATAGAAAGGTACTCCAATCTAACACCTGCTGCAAAAGTAGATGTCATACCATTGTTAAACTGATTCATATTACTATCATAAGGAGCATTACAACTGAAATGGTAATTATAACTTGTTCCCACTTCTATACAAGGACTCCAATTTTCATTTTCCAGCATATTGATAAATGGAGTTATTCTTATGCCTATACCAGGCTTAACGCAGTGAATCTTAAATTTTGTCCACTCATCCATGTTTGAATCGAATAGAGCACTAAACTTGTTGAATTGATAAGCACACGATATATAGATTCCAAATGGAGATAATTGAGGCTGCCAACCAAATTTCAAACCGTACTGAACATTGCGAAACATATCTTTGGATTTAAATCCCCAATAGCTACCATTATCAACTTTAATCTTACCTTGGTCATTCTTCATTTTGAAAATTTCATACCTAAGTGCTCCACCACTATAACCATCAGTTTCCCCATCAATAGCTTGATCAATCAAAGCATTGATGTAGTTAGCAGGAAGCTGAAGATACATACTTGACCAAAGATTCGTAGATCCTCCATAAATATTAAAGAAGAAATCGCTTTGGGCATTTACTACAGTTGGTCTCGCAAAAACAAGCAAGCAAACCAGAATAAAAGCTATTCGTTTCATACGTATTAAGTTTCATATATTTATGTTCAAATATATGAACTATAAAAGTATGTTCAGAGCTTCATATCTACCAATAACGTTTATATAAACAGACACAAATCTATCTACCCTAAAACAACGTTTAAACGAAACGTGATTTTTTTCATCTAGTTACCGTATTCATCTATTTCCTGATCTTTAATTCTCAAAAGACATCCAACAACTCTTTCAGCCTCCTATAATACCTCTGCGACACAACCAACTCAATATCCGTAAACGGCGAATACAACTCACATTTCAACGTCACATTTTCTATAGAGCACAAATAATCAAGATTCACAATACAATCCTGATTAATCTGAACGAACGAAGAATAGATTCCCAGCAAATCTTTAGCCGTCGTACTCATACGGAGTTTATACAATTTACGATCGGTAGCAAGCATCATCTGCCAGCAACGCAACTCTTTCAGATATTGAAACAAAAGAATCTCCTCACACTTTACAAAAACTAACCCGGATATAGTTTGAACCGCAAACTTACTACGAATAAGCAGCTTGCGTAATGACTGTTCAATATTCACCTTCTCATCTTTGGCAACATGAGCACGGAGACGGCTCATCAAATCGTCTAACTCTTTCGACTTATAAGGCTTCAACAAATAATCGAAAGCAGACGCATGGATCGCATCCAACAAATATTTATCATAAGCAGTATAAAAAACTATATGCATATCCGGATGAATATCCGACTGTATACGGCTTAAAAGTTCCAGACCAGTCATTCCCGGCATTTCGACATCAATGAAAAGCAGGTCCGGTTGCAAACGGACTATCTCGCGGGCTGCATTATCCGGAGATGTACACGTTGCTACGACACGTATCTCCGGGAAGCGTGATAAATCGCTTTCTAAACATTTGATACAAGACGGTTCGTCATCGACGATGACTGTAGTAATTTCATTCGCATTCATAAGGCAAAGTTGTAATTAAGTGGGACAATTAATGAGACACTGGTTCCATGCTGTTTCTCAGAGGCAGAATACAGGTCTCTGATGGAAAATTGCATTTTACGGATATTGTGAGTATTCAATAAATCGGTTGTACGGTATAGTATTTTTAAACCCTGCCCGGTACTTCTCTCATCCCGAACATGTGCACCGGGATGATAACCGATGCCGTTATCTTCTATTGATATGTGAAGTTCCTCATCTTTAACAAAGACAGATATGATGATACACGGATTCAAAGATTCTGCATTAAAAGCATATTTCACTGCATTCTCAACCGGTATCTGGATAGACATCGAAGGGACTAACGTTTCCATAAATACGCCGGAAGATATATTCCACTCCACCCGGATACATTCCGGATCACCCAGCATCTTCAACTTCAGGTAATTCTTTACAAAACCAATTTCTTTTTCCAACGGAACCGCCAGTTGTTCGGAAGAAAGCAAATCACCCCTCAATACGTCAATCAGCAAATTTACCGGTTCGGAAAGTTCTTCATAACGGCGGAAAATAGGCATCACTGAATTCAGTACATTAAATATATAATGTGGGGCAATACGATTTCTGACAACAGCCATACGCAATTGGGTGATAGTGGCTATTTGCTGTTTATAGCGAAGCTCTTTCTTCCGGCGGATATAAAACAGTGCACAAACCATTAATAAGACAACAATAATTAATCCTAATCCGGCAATCCATGCAAGCCACATCCATTGTTGCGCTTTGGCTTCAGTCTGGGTAATTCTGATATCTTTCTTCAAAAGAGTCGTATCTTGCCGATAACGAAAATCGGTCTCACGGATACTGTTTTCAATCTTCATATTCCGTAAAGAATCTCCACAAAGGTCCGCTTGGTTCCTGTAATAATACGCCTGGGCAAAATCTTTCTTTTTACGATACAATTCCTCCAACCGTGTGTTATGATAATACTGGTACTGAAGGTCCGTATGAAGCGTATCATAAGGTTGATTCAATCGCCGGGCGGCTTCCGACAAATCATTTTCCTGCAAAGCCAAAGAGGCGAACAATCCATCCATATAAAACTTTATGCCAGGTTGCTGCAAGGCTGATTCTCCGAAAAAGGCAACAGAGCGTTCCAGATAATAGCGGGCGGAATCCGGTTGCTCCTTCAACAAATATATTTCACCGATATTCCCTTCCACTATCCCCCGATAAATCGGTTGGGGAAAGTTTGCCACAATCGCATTTGCCCGCTGAAACCAGACTAATGCATTGTCATACTCTTTGGTTACATAATAATAGTTACCTCTGGAATTAGCAAAATAGTACTTTTCATAATCGCTTCCTCTATCCCAATATTGTTCCGCCTCCCGAAAATAAGAATCAGATAACGGATAGTTCTCCAGTTCCTGATACAACTTTGCCAATCCGGAGTAAATCGGATAATTCATCTTATCACCGACACCCAAAGAATCAGAAAGAAACAATGCTTTACGATAATGATAACCAGCCCAGCCATAATCACCCTGATGCTGATAACAATCAGCCATATTAATATAGACATTTATCGCAGGCAAACGTTCAAAATCGTTTGCCTGCGATAATGCTTCAGAAGCATTATGCAAACAGACAATGGCAGAATCCCATTGATTCATATCCTGAAAGAAAACGCCCCGGCTATTATAGGCATCTGCCGATAATTTCAGCAGGCGATCCGCTTTTTCCGGTTGTTTTTCAACAAAGTGTAAGATCCGATCATTCAATAAGAATGCAGAATCAACCCGATTACTGAAATAATAACAACGGGAGATCGTTTGATCCAGATTATAATAGTTTATGCTATCCGATACGTTTTCCTGATCAGTCCTTAATTTAGAAATAACAGCTAACGGCCTTACAGCCAAAGAGTCCCTATAAAAAGAAAGCAAAGAATCAATCCTGCTCGTTTCAGCATCTTTTACAGATGATTTCTGAAACGAACATCCTAATAATATACTGAACAGGATAACAAATACCCCACATGGCGTCAACTGTTGTTTTTCCATACTTACCTTCCCTTTTTAACAAAGGACATAAATTATTATGACATTTACAATCGTTCAAATCCATTTTAACGTATAAACTTTGATTATCACGATTAAATACCCTATTTAAGCAGACAAACGCCAAATCCGTAAAGTATATATATACAAAAAGAGGATGCTCTTTTGAAGCATCCTCTCTCTCACTTATTATATGTATAGAATTTTACTTACACATCTCATTAATCACCGCAATCAACTCGCCGCCGATTTCTTCAGCTTCTTTCATGGTGTGAGCTTCGGAATAGATACGGATGATCGGTTCGGTATTACTTTTACGGAGGTGAACCCATTTGTCAGGGAAGTCGATCTTTACACCGTCGATATCAGTGATATCATACTGAGCAAATTTTTCTTTCACCTTAGCCAGGATTGCATCCACATCGATCTCCGGAGTCAGCTGTACTTTCTGCTTGGAGATAAAATACGGAGGATAGCTGGCACGTAATTCGCTTGTTTTCATTTTCTTCTTTGCCAGATGAGTCAGGAACAAGGCAATACCAACCAAAGCATCACGACCGTAATGGCTGGCCGGATAGATCACACCACCGTTACCTTCACCACCAATCACGGCATTTGTCGCTTTCATCTTTGTAACAACGTTTACTTCACCTACCGCAGCTGCATTATATTCGCAACCATGGGCACGGGTTACATCACGTAACGCACGGCTTGAACTCAGGTTACTTACCGTATTACCCGGCGTATGACTCAATATATAATCGGCTACTGCCACCAATGTGTATTCTTCGCCGAACATTTCACCATCTTCGCAGATAATGGCCAAACGGTCTACATCGGGATCGACAACAAAACCGACATCGGCTTTCGCATGTTTCATCAAGTCCGAAATTTCTGTCAGGTTTTCAGGAATAGGTTCCGGATTATGAGAGAAATTCCCGTGAGGAGCGCAGTGCAGTTTAAAAATTTCCTTTACACCTAAGGCATAAAGTAAATCCGGCAAAACGATACCACCCACTGAGTTTACAGCATCAATAGCCACCCGGAAGTTAGCCGCTTTAATTGCTTCTACATCCACCAGGTCAAGATTGAGTACACTCTCGATATGTTTCTGATTATATGTATTATTGACGATCACTTTTCCCAAATGATCCACATCGGCAAATTCAAAACTTTCAGAAGCTGCAATATCCAAAACTTCAGCACCTTCGGCCGCATTCAGGAATTCACCTTTTTCGTTCAATAACTTCAAGGCATTCCACTGTTTCGGATTATGGCTTGCAGTCAGGATAATGCCACCGCAAGCGCCTTCCATAGCAACGGCTAATTCAGTAGTCGGAGTTGTAGCCAGGTCGATATCGACCACATCAAATCCCATACCGGTAAGCGTACCCAAAACCACCTGTTTTACCATCGGGCCGGAGATACGGGCATCACGTCCTACTACGATTTTGTTTGTTGTAACTGTCGTGTTTTTTCTGATGAAGGTAGCATAAGCTGCTACAAACTTCACAATGGCTAACGGATTCAATCCGTCTTCCGGTGCTCCGCCTATTGTACCGCGAATACCGGAAATAGATTTAATTAGAGTCATAAGTATGTTAGATTATTTTTCGAATGTATATTTTACTTTACTAAAATAAACAGGAACATAACTGCTTTGGAAATAATTGCCCATTCTCTTAAATGGAACAATCATTCTGACAGTAGCGCCTTCTCCTACATGGTATAAAGCTGTAGCCAACCCTTCACCTACAAATAAATCCGGATCATAACTTCTACTCTCCCCGGAGTAAACATTATAGCCAAATACAAATTCTGTAGGGAATCCATAATAACCAGCCTCATAAGTCAAGTTATTGACCATATTATAGGTTGTATCCGAATTTAAAAAACCCTTAGATTCAAAACGACAAAGAACTTTTGTTGTTCCTAATACTGCCCGATTACCATTACCCGAGTCTATCACGTTCAGATACACATCATTCTCCAACTTAACAAATTCGTTTTCCTTAAAAACGCCATCAGCAGGATAATCATCAATAATCTTAAATCCTTCGCGTTTGATCAACCGATCAATCGATTTCCTCTCTTCCTTTAAGTGTTCTGTGTACGACTTCGTTTTGTCGCATGAAACAACCATCAGGGCTGCACACAAAATCATCAGGATACAAAAACCTTTCTTCATCTGTTATTCTTTAATGTATAAATGAGCGACAAATGTAAATAATATCTGCCATATCTCAGGCAAGTTTCTCTATTTCTTCTGTTTTATTAGGATTAAATTCTTTTAATCCCTTCTCAAACGTAGCTACAGCATCCTCCAAAGAGCCGAAAAACTCTCCCCCCGATGCATTTTTATGACCACCGCCATTAAAATACTGACAAGCAAACTGATTGCAAGGGAAATCACCTACCGACCGGAGAGATACTTTAATGTAATCCCTATCTTCACGGATAAAGACACTAAAAGTAACTCCTTCGATGCTCAACGGCATATTGACAAAACCTTCCGTATCACCTGTTTTGTAATGGAACCGGTCCAGTTCCTCCTTTGAAAGAGTTATCAAAGCCGCATGATGTTCCGGATAAATCTTCATCTTTTCATACAAAACATATCCCTGCATCCGTAACCGAGATTCGGAATACACCTGGAATACTTTACGATATATCAGATCTTTGTCTATACCTTTCTTTATCAACTCACTGACAATCGTGTAAATCTCCGGTTTATTGGAGTTATAGGTAAAAGAACCTGTATCCGTCATCATTCCGGTATAAATACATACCGCCGCCTCTTTACTCATTAGGTCGAACATCCCCATACGACAGATAAAACGGAAAATCATCTCACTCGTTGATGACATTTCCGGATACGACATTGTTACGCGGCAAAAGTCAGCCGGATTCAAGTGATGGTCGATCATCACCTTACGCCCTTCCGATGCAATAACCGCTGGCGCCAGTTTCTCTATGCGTTTGGGTTCATTAAAATCCAGACAGAAGATCACATCTGCATCATGGATCAGCTGCTCCGCAAAATCAGGATACTTTTCATGTATCACAATATCTTTCGCCCCCGGCATCCATCTGTAAAATGACGGAAATTCATTCGGGACTATAACCGTTACATTGTCTTTACCGTAAGTCGTAAGGAAATGGTACAACCCCAAAGAAGAACCGAGAGCGTCACCATCAGGAGTGACGTGGGTTACAATAACAAAACTTTCGCCTTTCTCTACGTATTTCTTGGCTTTCTGAATTTTCTCTTCGTGAATGATTTTTGTAATCATATATTATCATTGTTTACAGTGACAAAGGTACTACTTTTTTACGTTCTACGCAGTAAAAAAACGTTCAATAAGCAAATCAAACAATATAAATAACAATAGAAGCAAGCCGGCAAAAAGGACTCCCGGACGTTTGGTCTTCGTAAATAACAAGAAGGAAAAAATGGAACCATACCCCAATATGGTCAATAGTAAATCGATACGCCCATAAAAGACAGCCTCCTCTACACGGCTAAAGGCATCGACAATCCAAAACAATGTATGCGTTAGCTTCTCTACGAATAATTGTAATAATCCGTAACCCGGAATGCCTACAGGAAGCAATAACCAAATCAGTCCGGCCGGAATAAGGAAGGTAGCCAGGAACGTCAAAGGTAAATTGGTACACAGGAAAACCAACGAGAACTGCCGGAAATAATACAAACACAGTAAGGTTGTCCCGGCCTGGGCAGCCAATGTCACCGTGATCCATCCCCAGGGTATCGCAATAACAGGATTCCTCACTACGATAAGATTTTGCAGACGAGGTTGCAGATATAAAATAGACAATACAGCCAGATAACTCAGTTGAAAACCAATATCAAACAGATATAACGGATTGAACACCAACATACAGAAAGCCGCGGCAGCCAACGTATTATAACCGTCAGTCATTCGCCTGAGTACCCGCCCCGTGAGATAAAGTGTCAGCATCAAACCGGCCCGTACAGCCGACGCAGCCAGCCCGGTAATAACCACGAAACTCCAAAGCAGACAAAGCGTCAACAGGTATCTCAGCCAACTGTAAAAACTATTCTTTGGTAAAAAAGAAAACAGCAAAGAAAGGAATCCGCAAACAACAGCCACATGAAAACCGCTTACAGCTAGCAAATGGGCTACACCCGTAACAGAAAAACGCCTCCTCACCTCGCGATCCATCTCTTTACGATAGCCGAGGGTAATAGTGGCCAACACCGACTTTTCCTCTTTCGACAAATTCAGTCGCTCAAAAGGCTCCAGCAAACGTTCCTGTCCTTTCCCACCCAGTTCCATTAAAAGCGATGTTTCACTGCTATCTCCCCTCTCCTGCCAATAAGCTGTCCGCTGTATGGAAAAACTAAGCAATAAGGACAGAAACACCGCGCCCCAAACCCAGCGCAATTCATAATTACCGCCTCCGGACTCTACCTTTGGGACCAGATAAGAAAATGCCACAATCAATAATGGGATGATGATCAACAACAGCGAGACAAGGCTACAATCGAAGAAGGCTTGCAACAAGATTCCGGTTATCCATATGAAAAGCGGCCTGATAAACGGCCGCTTTTGTATTTCTTTTATTATCATACAAAGGTCGGTTTTGGTTGGTTATCTATCTTTTCTACATTTCTTTCAATTCTTTTATCGTTCGTATCGGATCAGGAGAACTGAAAACAAAGCTACCGGCAACCAGCACATCGGCACCGGCTTCCAGCAAGCGCTTCCCGGTTTCCAGATTCACACCACCGTCCACTTCTATTAAAGTATCCAGCCCTTTTGCCCGGATCATTTCTTTTAAACGGGCCGTTTTATTAACCGAATGTTCAATAAAACGTTGTCCGCCGAAACCGGGATTGACCGACATCAGCAATACCATATCAAGATCCTGGATAATATCTTCCAGCAGGCTGATCGGCGTATGCGGATTTAAGGTAACGGCCGCTTTCATGCCGGCTTCCTTTATCGCACCGATGGTACGATGCAAATGGGTACAAGCCTCATAATGAACATTCATCATATAAGCGCCAGCCTCAGCAACCTCTTTGACAAACTTCTGGGGTTCAACAATCATCAGATGCACATCCATCGGCTTCTTCAAGATGGGCTTTACCGCATCCAGCACCGGAAAACCGAATGAGATATTCGGAACGAAAACACCATCCATAATATCCATATGCAACCAGTCCGCCTCACTGTTATTTATCATTTCGACCTCTTTTTGCAGGTTCAGAAAATCGGCAGCCAGCAAAGAAGGAGCAATCTTATGTTTCATAATTTCAAGTCTTTTGTGCAAAGGTACAAAAAAAAGAAAGAGAACACTGCGCAAGTGTCCTCTTTCCTTCAATTTCTTAGTTCATCACATAACCACCGAATTCCGGTTGCAGCGCAGGTTCCACATGGTAACTCCGTGCAAACTGAGACAGGAAATCAAGCGTTTGTCTGCTTGGTGTACTCTTCTTCTCGTTCCGGTTCTTTTTAGTTTTATCCTTCAATCCATCCATACATTGAGTAGAAAATCTCTTCATAGGCATCCCCTTTTTAATCGTTTGATAATAAAACGGGAGAACTTTCTACTTATTATATGAACCGAAGAATATTTTTATCTGATTATGCCATAGACAACTCAATACGGTTCTCATCTGCCATACGGCGCATGTTCAGGATAGCATAACGCATACGTCCCAAAGCCGTATTAATGCTGACACCGGTGATATCGGCAATTTCTTTAAAGCTCAGATCCTGGTAATAACGCATTTCCAGTACTTCACGCTGGCTGTCGGGTAAATGTTTCACCAACTTCTTCACATCCGACAGGACCTGGTGGCGCACGATGTTATCTTCAATCGTTCCGTCACAAAGTTTAATATTATTGAACAGATCCACTTCTACCTCATCGTTGGACACAGTATTCTCACTGCGTTCCTGACGGAAGTTATCAATGATCAGATTATGTGCAATACGTGTAATCCAGGCTTTAAACTTACCGTTTTCGGTATAACGGCCCTGTTTAATAGTCATGATCACCTTAACAAAAGTCTCCTGAAAGATATCTTCTGTTAACTCTTTATTGCGGACTATAAAGTAAATGTAGGAATGGATACTGCTCTTATGACGGTTCAACAACACATCAAACGCAGTATTATCACCTTGCGCATAAAGGACGACCAGTTCTTCGTCAGTCATCGATTTTAAAGTCTTCATTACTTCTATGTTTTATAGTTTCTTTGAGTAATGTTTATGCTATAGGCAATGAGGTTTTAAATGTTAGACAATTTTGTTTTCGAAAACAAAAGAACAAAAAGTATTTTAAACAGACAAATATTTCTGTTATTTTTATACAAAAATGTCCCCTGCCTGTACGTTTTATGTACAAACAGGGGACATTTGGTAACAAACTATATTTTTAGAACTTATACCCCAAAGTTAAAGCAACCTGCGTTGTTTTTGTCTTTAATGAGGCTGGATCGGATTTAACAACTACCCCCTTATCCAGCAACTCTTCAAGCTTACTAATCCCTGCCTGGTAAGTACTAGAAAAAGCATAGGCATCTTCTTTATACACCCGATAAACGCAAGCCAGGTCCATGTAGAAATTAGGAGTAAAACGATAGCCTAAACCGATAGAATAGGAATTGGTTCCTTTATCTACTGTATAATTAGGGATGGTACCAGCAACACCTACTGCCTGAGTATAAAACTCTCCCTTTTCATTTAACGGAGGAATTCCATCTTTTAAATGATCTTTCATCGGAGAAGTCTTCCATAAAGCTCCAGCACGAACAGAGAACTGAGGAGTCACCTTATATTCTGCACCTACTTTTAAAGTTCCTGACATTCCAAAATCTTTTTTGATATCATTGGTTGCAGACAAATCAAATCCATCCAAATCACTTAAATTCATCCTCTTGTAATTTGTCAACTCATAGTCTGCACTTATCAGAAAGTTTTTACCTACACCTGCGACACTGAATATCCAACGGTCAGGAGTACGAAAATGATAATCTCCCGCTTGATAATCCGGAGTATTTTGCACATTCATCTCCACATCATTTATAACAGCTTGCGCCGAACCATGAAAATAATCCGTCAATTTATACCAGGTAGGAGAATTATAAGCAACCCCCACCCTCAGGAAATCTACCGGACGTACTATTGCTCCGATATTAAAAGCATAGCCGGTACCGTCAGTCGACAATCCATTATCCAACCATAATAAATCTTTCTGAGTAAAATCTTCCTGATATTTTGTAGTAAGATTATAATCCATATCAGTTATGGCCACAGTAGCTCCCAAAAAGAAACGATCAGAGATATTAGTTGCAAATGAAATATTATATTGGCCGATCGACCCTTTCTCATTCACAATCAAATCCACATTTTGTGGACTGTAAGGAGCCCATTCGCCTGATTCTTGTACTCCACCAAAAGCAGACCGATACACTCCGTCCCCAGCCGGATCAATAATATTTGCATTATATCCCAATACAGGCAACCAAGGCATCCCACTATTAGGATTATATGGATCATAACCCGTATTTTTCGAATAAGTCAAATCTTTTTCCGAATACCCGAATGCGAGATCCGCTATATAATCAGCCACCGAAAAAGGCTGCGATCCATTCATCCTGTAAGAACGGTTGAAACTCTTCACCCGATTATAAGAAATCCCGATATTCCATCCAACTATTCCTTCATCATTACCCGTCGGGAAATAACCGACATAAGCTATATTATCAAAGTTGAATCTTGTCTTGTTCTTATCAACCTTCGAGCCGTTCCAGTCCGTGCTCGCTTTAATAGAGGAAAGACTTACCGTAGTCACCACTTCCGAACTACGATATATCCCCAACCCTGCCGGATTAGTAGACATAGACGATATATCACCACCTAATGCACCAAAAGCTCCGCTCATACCTAAATAACGGGCAGTTCCGTTCAAATCAGTCTGAGACATTTTGTACGCATCCATTTCACCCTGTGCATATGCAATACCACCGGCTAGAAAAAATGCCGATATAAATAAGCACGTTATTCTTTTCATCGTTTCTGTTATTTTTCTAATACATTAATACATAAGGGCACAAGTACGAATACCGGCCCTTATACTAAATATTATCTCATTTCATTTATCTACGTCCACCGGATGAACGTCCGCCGCCACCGCCACTTGAACGGCTAATGCCTCCCCCCCCCCCCCCGTAGGGACCCGCATCCGTTCAA
>OATI01000249.1_pt1 | contig 59555 bp, 52 predicted proteins | sample 1494981 | NCBI WGS metagenome assembly OATI01 (sample SAMEA2579952, study PRJEB22360) | human gut metagenome
TACGAAGGATGCTCTTGAAGTGTTAAAAAAAGCAATCGGTATTCTGGGAAACTGAACCACTATAAGCTGTTCCAACTGTTCATTTGACATTTTACCATTTGGTCGTTGTGACAAAAGATAGGTTAGATATTTATATGTGTTCAGATCATTCGTTTTCGCCATCTCAACCATAGTATACACAATGGAACTGGCAGTGGCTCCCTTAGGACTGGCACTGAACAGCCAGTTTTTTCTGCCAACTGTAAATGGCCGGATTGCATTCTCGCTTAGATTATTAGAAAGACTACAGTGACCGTCTTCCAGATAGGTCATCAGGGTGTCTTTCCGATTTTGGGCATAGTTCACCGCTTTCGCCAAACGGGTTCCCTTGTTTGGGCGTTGTTGATCCAGCCAATCCCAGAATGCATCCAGTATCGGCTTTTCCTTTTCAAGACGGAACTGTTTTCTCTGCTCCGCGGTATGATTTTTTGCTTTTGAGTACCGCTCACAATCAAACAGCTTGGAACAGAACTGTACTCCCTGCACTGCCGGAAGGCTTTAATCATACTCTTTCCCTTTTGGTATGGCATCTGTAAAATAACGTCTCACATGTGCCCAGCAAGAGCATCGTTTGAGCTCGCCCCATGGAGCGAGACTGTGAAAGCTAACTGTCAAAACTAAAATAGAGTAAAACGCTTGCATCTATCGTTTCGGTGCAAGCGTAATTCATGAGTAACGTAGCAATATTTTGCGCTTACGTTCAAACGACACAGATTTATACAGAAAGTCCACAGGCAACAGTTGATAAACATATCCGTGAATGGAACGAAATGAATTTTCCGCGTTCGATTTATATTGATGAAAAAGATTTGGAAGAAAGAAATGTTCCTGATTTTTTGAAGAGCCGCTAATAGGATATCATTATTCGAGAAGATTTCTTAGAAGTCTTAATTTCTGGACTTTCCAAGAGATTATCTCGAATAATAATTCTATTCTAATAAAAGCAGATAACCATCGGATTCCCAGACCAGACATTTGATGCGGTCTGTTCGCCTTCCACAAAACATATACAGAGTGTCAGGTTCAATAGAATTTTTACCAAGTTTTGATTCAATAATCGCTGCAAGCGAATCCAAACCAAATCGAAGATCTGTGTATCCAGTTACTATAAAGATATTTTTAAAGCATGTAGCATCATTTAACATCCGCAGCCACCTGCAAAACCATTTTCAGTAAATTCGGAGAAGTATTCTCAGAAACACAAACCCTCATAGAATTGATCTTGATTTCCAAAGTGCATGAATCTGATGTTGAACTCGCACGTTCCATCAATGCTGCTGGAACAGCAACAACCGATTGTGGTTCAACTTCAGAAGTCATTCCCTCTAGACACGCTTCCCGAACCTGGCGCAAACGATAGTAATAATTCGCAACTGTAATCTGATGTTGAACACACCAGTCTTTTACCGTAAGATTTTGCGGACGTCTTTGACACTCTCTGATCTGGGATGCCCATTCTTGAAGACGATATTGTCGTGCGACAGTGGTTGTAATTGAACTCATGGTCTTTACCTCCTCTAGTCTAGTCCTAAAAGTTGAGGCTAAACTTTTTATACTTGGTAAAGACATTATCTCAAATGTTTAGTGGCTTGTCTACGCACCCACTATGAGGCGCTTACAATTAATGTCTGTTAACAGGATTTATCTCATGCTATAAAAATCTTCGTGCCAATCTTCAAATTCAAATAATGATTTTTACGCCTTGTCTAAAATTTCTTTCCATTTAATAGATAGATTGTATTTAATAAACGATTTTTAAATTCTATATGAAAATGTGGTAACACATCATTTACCTTGATTCCCATATTAAAAAAGTGTTTACGCCCTTTTACAGTTATCAAACGACCTTGAAACATATCGGGGAATAACATAAAACGTTCTACAACGATATTGTTTTTAAAATGTACAAATATTTTAGGATTTAATTCCCAAGTTCCGTTGTGTACTGACTCATTACGTAATGATTCAATTGTTCTAATTAAATCACATGGTTCAAATAAAGTGCCTCGTGCTCCATTAATTAACAAATTCTTCCTATCACCCCATAATATTTTTGTACTTTTAATCTTTTTATATGATTTAAAATCTTCGTTTTTATTCTGAAATTCATAGCAGATTTTACATATTATATCTAAAATAGAATAAGCCTTTGTAAAATATGTTTCTAATAAAGAAGATGTACTCCTTGATATTTCTGACATGATGCAAATAGTATTAGTATTAGTATCAATTTCAGTTTCAGCTTTTTGATATATTTTTTCAGCAGCTTCTAAATTGGTTAACATTATATAATATCTTATAAATGCATCTTCCATGCTACATAATAGGTTTTGTATAGTTCCAACTAAAAACTGACAATCTACCAGATACAAATGTTTGTATAAATTAGGAATTTTTGTGCTATTATCATCAGTGATTAATTTTTGAAAAGTCTCTGCACTTATGTTAAAATCAGAATTTTGTCCAGCATACTGAGTCCACATAGGCAACATATCCATATCAGCATAGTAAATATCACTACTTTTAAAAAATAAATTCTGTAATGTATCATAGAGAACTACTAGTTCACTGTCTAACTCATACTTTATAGAATCACCCTGATAAATATATCTATCGGGATTGTTTTGACCCAAATCCTGTATTTGAAAATCTCCCGGATTATCTATAATATACGGTATATCCTTTAAGATACCACAGCCATAATATGTGTTCATCTCTTTCTCCTCTATCCTTAGTACAAATTTTTATTCGTCTTTTTCTTTATGTACATTATATCATAAATATAGGGAAGCATCCACTTCCCTTCATTTATGCCATACTACTATAACGAATATTAAATAATTGCTATATTAAATTGATACTGCTTCCTCTTCACTGATTTCATCCATTTTATACTTCCAGTGATAAACCACGGGTTCACGGTTCACTTCGTCAAAGTACTTGTAAATTCGTTCTTCCAACTCCTGTTTGGTATTGACACGAATTCCTCGAAGCATCTGTCTGGTCATCTTGCTGAAGAAGCTTTCAATCATGTTTAACCATGAGCCATGTTTTGGTGTAAACACAAATTTAAAACGTCCCTTTGGCATAGTATCCAGAAAGCGCCGTGTTTCTTTGGAAGTATGTGCAGAATGATTATCCAGGATGATCCGAATGGTATCCTGTGATGGATATTTTTTGTCCAGTATCTTTAAAAACTCAATAAAATCAGAACTCTTATGGGTCTCACTTACTAACGGAATTGCTTCTCCAGTGAGTAAATCAATGCCAGCCAGTAAAGAGAGCGTTCCCAGACGTTTGTATTCTGCATCACGATATACTTCCCCATGTTCTGATGTCGGGCGTAAATCCGGTGCCGTATTGGAGATTGCCTGAATGCCCGGCTTCTCATCATACGATACCGTAATCGTCAGTTTATAATCGTCTGGAACAATGAGATCACCATTTTCATCAAACTGCATTTCAATCTGCTTATAAACCAACAGAACCTCATGCATTTTTGATTCAAAATCAGGATCCCGTTTTTCACAGTAATATTTGATTTTAAAGGGTTTCATATCCTGTTCCTTAAGAAATTTCTGGATATACGGTTTGGTAACGGTTGAAAGCCTTGGATATCCCGCTTCTTCTGCATGTTTCTGAATGTATTTGTGGAGAGAGGTCAACGTCCACAATTCCTGTGCATAACCGAGTTCTGTCGGTCTCTGACACGCAATATGAATCATCCATGCTTTTGCATCATCAGTGATTTCCGATGGACGTCCAGGACGCTGAACATCAAACAGTGCAGCATCTAAACCGCCTTTCTGAAACTTCGAAATACAAAGGCGTACCGTTGCGGTACTAATGGCAAGTTTATCAGCAATTTGCTGGAATGTCATTCCATCGGCTTTATATAAAAGGATTCTGGCACGGTCCACAACTTGTGCCTGAATGGTTCTCTTTTTGGATAATGCTTCTCAACTCTTATTTCATTAACTTCTAAGCAGAAATTCTTCATTAACTTTGCCTATGATAATAATCATAATCTTTAGCAGGTCCATATAATCCTGCATCTGCACATCTTCTTCCATCGGATATGTACTATGAATGTACTTATTTCTTAAATCCTTTCCATTACTATATTCCGACCGATTCAGCATATAATTTAAATAATTAGTCTCTGGAACTGAAAACAAGGTACTTTCCATCCGTATATCATTCGAGTCTTTCATTTCGGTTAATATAGTTTTATACTTTCCATAATACTGGACACAAACAACATCATGCTTATACATGTCAGCTAATATTACGATATATTTTCTGTTTAATCTCAGCACCTCATTATCATCCACATACACAACATTCTTTTCTATCAACCAATCAATTGCTGGTAATTGATACTCAAAAAAATCCGAACGTCTCATCTCCTCTGACATGATAAGCAAACAGAACGAATTATATGAACTTTTTGTTTTCTCTGTATATGTAATAGTTGATTGATCAGAGAACAATAAATGCATTTGATGATGTATATCCGTACTTTCTGCATATGCATACTTATTCTCCAAAAAACTTGGAACCATACTCAAAACAATATGTTCTGATGACATTTCCAACAACTCTCTGTCTATCTGACCATCCTCAACATACATTCGATACTGTTTCAAAACACCATCCATCTCAGACGCAATATTTCTACACTTATCTAACCAACTTGCATCATTTTTAGACGGATTATAAACAAATCCGCCTGCACCAAATTCCTCTTTTAAATACACTTCAAAGAACCATTTTATTACTAATTCAAGGCTGATATTATTTTTTTGTAAAAAGTTGTAGTATGCATTCATTTGAAGAGTACTCATCATATTACACATATTAAAGGATGTCCCCTTAATATATTCTTTCTTTCCTTTCAAGCCTATATCTTTTTCAAACACTCCCATTTCGGACTCTACCGCAACAAAAGTGCAACGCCAAAACATATCAAAATATTCAAACAAGAATTTAAAATTATTTAAAATAGTCGGATAATCCAGATTTTCCTCCAACCATTTAATATCATATGTATATTTTATGGTATATCCATCTTTTTCATAAGACACTACATCCGGCACATCCCCAAAAGAGAGTTCTACTCCATAACCTATACCAGTACCACTAGCCTGATTATTTTCCCAGTACTTATGATATGCCTTTTTAGCAGATAATTTAAGCTTATCACTAATTGGACACTCTTTTGTACTATTATGAATCATTATTAAATGCAGATAATTCGGATTCGGATTTTCATTTTCAACATATTTCTTTAAAATCCCTTCATATTCACTTGGTAGTAACTCCTTTGGAAAATAGTATCGTATTTTCTCGCCTGCTTCCAAAAAATTATGTGCAATCAATTCCGGTGTCTGTTCCGAAACTCTCAAAACATCCGATAACTCTCGACCAAAAAAATTAACAATTCGTTTATGCTTTAATATTACCCATAATGTCGGATTACTTTCTTCCATAAACCGTTTAAATGTATCTTTACTAATTCTTTCATAAACCTTAAACTTTTCTACTAACGTCCAAAAGTCTTCCAAATACAAAATACATACGCTTTCTTCAATTTCTATAAAGCTATCATCATTGATTTTTGAAAAAAATTTTGCACATATCTTCATCACCAATGGAGACTTGGCTTTGTATCCATTATATGTATCTTCATCCCATTTTCTTAGGCGCACTTCTGTATCTAACAATTGGGCAATATTAAACAACTCAATGGCTTCATTTACATTTTCCACTGTACTCTCAGAAGAAAAAGCTTGCAATTTTTCTTCCGAATCCTCTAATCCCCATCCTATACTCATATCGTTTTTTCCATAATATTTTATTCCTTGATAATCTGGTCGCAAATCACATTCCCTCTTCCTTAATTTACATTTATGTGCAACGAATAAAACCAATCATAATATCCTCACTAATTGAATCAGTAAACATATTCTACTATACGGTTGAAACTGGCCATAAATTCCCGCAGAAGTAAATTTCAGTTTATATTTAGCATTCTAGCAATAAACATACCATACCGCCGAAATGCTACGTTCCTTAGCTCCATCAATTATTGACTGTTACTCCTGAAAGATCCACAAAATAACAGAACTTTTCCATAAACCCATCCAATACAGGCATAATTTCCTCTAATCCGTTTTCTTCAACTAACACAAAAATATCTTATTCTATTTGTTCTGCACATTCGCATAAAATAGTTTTTGTATCTTGCACCTCTACAATATTTTCTGTCGCATTCAGCGCAACATACTCACACGCTGTTTTAAATGATTTTGTGGCTTCTTCAACAAGATTCAATGTTTTGCTACGGTAGCTATCATAAACTGATTTTACAATACATTCTGTTGAATTTGCTTTTAATTCATTTTCAATTTCAATCACATATCTAAACAGTTTCTTTGTTCTTTCTTTGGTTCCTGTGGTTACAGTCTTGTTAAGCAAGGAAGAATACTTTGTTATTTAAATTCTGTATACTTTTCTTTACTCCCAAAGGCTTTCTCTACTGGATATTTCTCATTGTTCTTTTTAACTTTGTCACGAACAATTTCATCTAAGTCCAATCCGCAAGTATCAGCCATTAGAATACAATAGTTAACTACATCAGCTAACTCTTCCTTTATTTTATCCAACTTTTTTTCACAAACCACATCTCCTGCACTCCACTGGAATACTTCAAGCAATTCTGCTGCTTCCAGACTAATAGAAATAGCCAAATCTTTGGGATTATGAAACTGTTTCCAATCTCTATCATCTCTGAACTCTAATACCTCATTAATCGTTTCTTGTGTCATTTTGATATACCTCTTCTCCCCTTATTCTACATCTACATATCGTGAAATATAATCTCTAAGATTCGGATCGCTTACATATAAATATGTTCCTCGAATTCCTCTTGTCATAAGAACATAATAAATATGTTGTATATACTCTTTAAGTTCTTCATATTCTGCTGTCTTTTTACCATTTTGATCGAAATAATTTTCCGCACGAATTATAATATTTTTTTCATCCGGATCATATCCTATTTCATCCCCAAGAATAATAAACGCATAATTTAAGTCATACCCCTGTATAGAATGGATACACCCGACCTCATCAATTGCATTTTCTGAATGAACCCAACCTTCTGTACAATGATTCCATTGTTTCTTTATTTCCTGAATCTCAATATCATAAACAGTTTTATCATTTTTACTAAGCCAGTCCCATGCATATCCAGCTGCCATTCTCACCAGGCCTACTTCTTTTTCCTTCTGGTACATCAAATTATTGAACTTCGTAAAGTCAGTCATTAATATTAAATTGTAATTTGCAAAACTTTTCTTCGACTTCACTTCGCCGGATAAAATTTCTTTTACATAAGCAATATAATCATTTCCACCTTTTACACGCATCTGTGTTTGTAAGCTGTAATAAGTAAGCATACGTTTTGCTTGTTCTATTTTCATTTTACTACCAAACCGTTTCACATCAATTCCTGATGGACCAACAATCTGCATTTCATCATAGAAAAGTACAGGACATTTACATTGATGAAGTATCCAATCTAACTCATCACTTTCCGTTGTTAGACCAATTCTTTTGCAACTTGCTTTAAACGCTCCCATATATGAAATATTTTTATACTGATGCAATCTATGTGCTTCATCTACAAGCAAAATATCATAATACTGTTTTGTCACATCAGAAGGCGACAAAACATCAGACGCCTTAAGTCCATAAATACTCTTAAAAATGCCTTTTAACGTCTTTCTCAAGGAAGTCTGTGGCACCACAAAACCAATCTTTTTATCCTTAAATTCTTCACTGTCTCTCAAATATTTCAATAGAAAAATTGCAACGATTGTCTTTCCACTTCCAGGCATACCATTTACAACTACAGTTTGATTTTCTTCTTGTTTTAAGGAATCAACAATTTCTTCTACTGCTGTTCTTTGATCATTATTCAGTTCTTTAAATGGTGAATATTTAAATAGATCTGAATTTTCAAGTTCTTCTAAAGAATGCTTCACTAACTTTTCACGCTGCAAGCTGCGCCAAAGAACCTGGAATTTCTCATCATATTCTTTTTTTCCATAATATTCTTTGTCTGCCATTCCAGCATTTTTGTTGCGCACTTCATAAAGCTCATCGGCCACAATATACTGAATCAGCTTTGACTCATAATCAAATGTAACAGACTGATTAAATCTAGAAGAATAAATAAAATGTACTTTATCGAAAATTCGCTTATCTACAGAACTATGATGCTGGGACATACGATTTTTCACATGATTTGACTCTCCAATATAAGCTTGCTTTCCATTTTCCAAAATATAAAGCATTGGCCAATTAGACAAATAACTTTCGTCCCCATATGTTTGATTTTTAAAGTCACCTTCTGTAATTTTAAACATGTTAATCTTCCTTCAAATATTTTTCAATTTCTCTGACTAATCCCATATCCGCCGGTAGCCACTCCAAACTTCCCAGTGTATCCTTCGTCAACCATTTTGCAGCTTCATGTTCTTTGAGCACCAAATCCCCGGATTTGATTTTACAAATAAAGCACCCCATAGATAAATGAAAGTTCGGATAATCGTATTCAACCGTATCCAACAACTCAATCACTTCCACTTCCGTATCTAGTTCTTCTTTAATTTCTCTTACAATCGCTTCTTCTGGTATCTCGCCAGGTTCAATCTTTCCTCCGGGAAATTCCCATCCATCTTTAAATTCACCATATCCGCGCTGTGTCGCAAACACTTTGCCGTTTTCAATTATTATAGCAGCAACAACTCTAACTGTCTTCATGAACAATTCATTCCTTTCCTATTCTCATCGCTGAACACCATTACCCATTTATAATGTACTCGTAAATATCCTCTCGAACCGGAGTATCCAATGCCCATTCGATTTCAACTGCTGATTTATCCGTATTCGGCATTATAAATTCTTTTACTTCGCCCGTGGCATACATTCGCCCCAAATAATAGAATTCTTTTGATATTTTATCATCTTTGTTTTTTCTCACAAAAAGCTGAACATCTATTCCTCGTTCCTTCGCATTTAAGAAATTCTGCACATCTTCTGATTCAATACTTCTTCCACTTTTTGAAATCGCAATCAATCGATTGTGGCTTGTAAAATGATCTTCGTATTTTGTAGTATCACTAATATCATTCTGCTTATCATAGTTGATAAATACAGGAAATGTTTTTGTTTTTTTATCATACTTATATCCACCAATATTCAATGGAACTTCATTTCTTTCCCAATTTAACAAACGACAAGCATCTTCGTATGTATATTTTTGATACAGAACTAAATCCGTATCTTGATAACGCATGCTGAAATTTTCTTTATAACGAGAAATACCAAAGTCAATTAGTTCTTCTAAGATATTATAGAAATCTTCATTTTGCAGCATTTCGCCAAATGATTGGGACATACTGTAGTCTGATCCTTCTTTTTCTAAAAAAACACACTGAGAATATGTTTTCTTAGCTGCGCTTGTAGGGAATTCATTTGTCATCATGTTAACAACATTCTCTGCGCAATCATCATCCATGGAACAGTTATAATTTTCATGCAATGATTTCTTTAATTGGGCCATGATTCCATGTTGATATTTAAGCAATCGTTTCAACATTTCCAGCTCATGAATTCTTTTCCCACTTGCCAGCTTTTTAGAAACGAATTCTATTACCTTTTCTTCCGCTTCGGACAACCGAATTGTATATTCTTTTTCATATTTCACAAGAAACTTATAATAAGAGCCCAAGCTATTATTATCAAAAATCCGAAGTACATCCATTTCTCCGTATTTATCAAAATCACCCAATGCCGGAATATGTCCTAACTTATTTTTCAGATTTGTATAATTCTCACGAATCAATTTAATATCACTAAAATTCGCATTATCAATCGCTTGAAAAATTCGTTTTCTTGAAACCTCGTCAAAGTGGATCGTACTTGCCCCAGGGATTACTCGTCCGCCTTCTGTAACATAACGGCGAATATTATCCTTGTTATAACTGAGATCTCCGGATAACGCAATTGGTATCATAAAATTATTCCTATAATTTCCAATAAAATCCAAAACAACAACGTATTCTTTTTCTTCTGCTTTTCGAAGTCCACGCCCCAATTGCTGAATGAAAACAATTGGAGATTCGGTTGGACGCAACATAATTACCTGATTAATCTCCGGAACATCTACACCTTCCGAAAAAATATCAACAGAAATAATATAATCCAGCGCATCCTCACGTTCGTCTCCCGCCAAACGCTCAATAGCCTCTACTCTCGTTTCTTCCGAATCATTCCCACTTAACACCAGCGTACGCCAGCCTTTCGAATTGAATTTCTCAGACAGTATTCTTGCCTCATCAATGCGACTGCAAAAAATCAAACCTTTCACCCGTTCTCCACTGTATCCAAAAAATTCTGCCTGCTTCATAACGTTCAAAGCACGCTCATCGGATGTTAAGTATTGAAAATTTTCAATTTTATCCTGCTTAGATTTTCCAGCATCTGCGATGACTTCCAAATCGGTAATTCCAAAATAATGAAACGGGCAAAGCAAATCTTCTTCCATAGCATCCTGCAAACGAATCTCATAAGCAATCTGATGGTTAAAAATTTCATAAATATTTCTTCCATCCAGATTATCATCCCGTTTATCCGGGGTCGCCGTCATCCCAAGCCAAAGTTTAGGCTGAAAATAATCCATTACCTTTTTATAACTATTTGCAGCACTATGATGCGCTTCATCAATCACAATCGCATCAAATGCTGTTTTTCCATATTTCTCTAATATCTCGTCTTTACTCAATGTCTGGATCGTAGCAAACACAAAATCCGCATCATATTTCTGATGTTTTCCCGTAACCAGTCCCATCACCACTTGTCCACCAAACACTTTCCGATACGACTTCATGGCTTGTTTTGCAATCTGATTTCGATGTACCAAAAACAAAACTCTCTGAAACCCCAACTCACGCATAGCAAAAGCGGAGGCATATGTTTTCCCAGTACCCGTTGCTGAAATCAGCAATGCTCGATTTTCTCCAGCCTCATATATTTTTTGCAGATTGTTGATAAATCCAACCTGCATAGAATTCGGCTGTAATCGATAAACCTCCAAAGATGGAATTTCTGTCTCACGCGCTAATTTCTTCTGTTTTTGAATAACCTTATTTCTTGTATAAGTATCTGTATATCTTTCAATAAATTCTTCAAAAGGCAATACCTGCTCAGAATTCCACAGTTGGTCGAATTCCTCTACAACATTATGCGTATATTCCCCCTGCTCTGTTGAAACAATCTTTGTATTCCATTCCCGATTTGTTGTCAGAGCACTTGATGTCATATTGGAACTTCCCACAATGATCCGATATATTTCTTCCTTTTTGAAAATATATCCCTTTGTATGAAATCCTTCTTTTCTATTTTCTGTCACAAACATCTTTAGCTCGAGATTTTCAAACTGTGCGAGCTTTCGCAGAGCCTCTGGTTCACTGAATGTCAGATAGTCTGTTGTGAGTATCTTTCCCCGGACTCCACGATATTCCAACTCCCGCAATGTCTGAAGAAGTGGCGTAATACCACCCATTGTAATGAACGCAACACTGATTGCAAACTCTTCACAGTTCAGCAGCTCGTCCTCAACAGATGAGATTACCTTACGCCCTTCTTTATAATTGTTTGATATAAACTGTGGCTTGTATGCCAGATTTGACGCATGACTGTAATTGATAAACGCTGTCGTCAATCCTTGTTTCAACTGTATAATCTTCTTTTCTTCCATATTTGTTCCTTTTCGATCTTTTTCTGCACTATTTCTCTTATTTTAGCATTTTACCAAAATAGTCACAATCAGAACTTCAAAACAGGGAACCTCCCGCTACCGCCAAAGGTTCCCTGTCTCATTCCTTTTTATTATTCCACCGATAATTTCCCCAAAAATTCCTGCATTCTTCCATGTTCTGATGTAAAGACCTCTTCCGGAGTGCCTTCCACCGCAATGACGCCTTTATCCATAAAAATAATCTTATCAGCCACGTTCCGCGCAAAATTCATTTCATGTGTCACGATCACCATAGTCATATGCTCTGCCGCCAGATCCTTAATTACCTTCAAAATCTCCCCCGTCAACTCCGGATCCAGTGCAGAGGTCGGTTCATCAAAAAACAGCATCTTCGGTTTCATCGCCAGTGCCCGTGCGATCGATACACGCTGCTGCTGCCCTCCGGAGAGCTGATACGGATATGCATCCGCCTTATCCGCAAGTCCCATCTTTGCAAGGAGCTTCTTCGCCTCTTCATAGACTTCTTCTTTCTCTCGCTTCTGCACACGGATCGGTGCATCTGTAATATTTTTGATGACGGAAAAATGAGGAAACAGATTAAAGTTCTGGAATACCAGACCAAAGCAGGACTGAATCTCTTTCATCTCCTGCTTTTTCGGAAAAGCGGGTCTTCCATTTTCCACCCATGCCGCTCTTTTTCCCAGATACAAAATCTCACCGTCATCGATCGTCTCCAGCATCGTCGCACAGCGGAGCAGCGTAGACTTGCCGGAACCGGACGGTCCGATGATGGCCAGAATCTCTCCCTGCTCCACAGAAAGCGAAATATCCCGGATCACCGGCATCCCGCCGAATTCTTTTTTGATATGTTTCATTTCCAAAAGACTCATTTCGGAAACCTCCTAATGATAATAATTCAGCTTTTTTTCAAATAATTCCATCACTCCGGCAACCACATAGTTAAAGATATAGTAGTAAACACCGGCAATAAAAAATGGAAGTACGGTCGTCTGTGCCGCCGCAATCTGTTTTGCCACTGCAAACATCTCAATATAAGACAGGGAATACACAAGGGACGTATCCTTCACCAATGTGATCACTTCATTTGTCACAGACGGAAGCACGTTCTTTACCATCTGCGGCAGCACGATCCGGAAAAATGTCTGCCCTCTGGAATACCCTAAAAGTGTGGCTGCCTCATACTGTCCTTTGGGGATTGATTCGATTCCGGAACGATAAATTTCTGCAAAATATGCCGCATAATTCAGAGAGCATCCAAGAAGGATCGCCGTCAGCTTATACCCGCCGATATTCATCTGCCACAGATAATACGGTGCGAAATACCACACCAGAAGCTGCAGCATCAACGGGGTTCCGCGCATGATCGAGATATAGATCTTCACGATCCAGCTGATCGGCTTTATCCTGCTCACCCTTCCGAAATATACGAGCATCCCCAGAGGCAGAGAAAAGATCAGCGTCATAAAAAAGATCAGGCAGGTCTGTCCGAATCCTGCTGTCATTTGCCTCAACATCACATCAAAACTCATGTCTCTTCCCCTCTTATTTTAAAGTCACCATATCCGCAATCTCGTATTTCTCAGCCAGCTTTGCAACTGTTCCATCTTCTGTCAGTTTTTTCAGATCCGCATTGACTACGTCGCACAGCTCCTGATTTCCTTTCTTAAACCCAATCGCATACTGCTCTGTATTCAATGTCTCATCCAGAATCTTATATCCTTCCCCTCTGGACTTGATCTGATAATTGGCAACTCCCACATCGATTGCAAGTGCATCCAGCGCGCCTGCCTGAAGCTCGGTAAATGCGGTGTTGTAATCTGCAAACTCATTCAAAGCTCCAAATGTATCTGCCAGTTTTTTCTGACCGCCTTCTTCACTCTTCAGCAGATCCAGTGCCGCGCTTGCAGCCTGTACACCGACTGTCTTTCCCGCCAGATCTTCCAGGGTATCAATACCGGATTTTTCTGCCACAACAATCACCTGACTGTTGTCTACATACGGAGTTGAAAATGTATAATCGTCTTCCCGTCCATTCATGGTAAATCCATTCCAGATGCAGTCAATCGAACCGGAATTAAGTTCCATGTCTTTGGAATCCCAGTTGAGCGGTTTTTTTACAAGCTCCCAGCCTTCCAGTTTACAGACTGCCTCTGCCAGCTCCAGATCGAATCCTGTGTATTCTCCGTTCTCGTCCATATATCCGTATGGCGGATATTCTGCATCAAATCCTACCGTAAACGTTTTCTTATCTTCCACACTTTCTGCTGTCTTTACATCTTCCCCGGATGCATTGTTTTTGTCTCCACATCCTGCCAGTACCATTGCTGCCATCGCTGTCCCTGCCAAAATCAGCGCTAATTTCTTTTTCATCTTTGTTTCCTCCCTGTTTGTACGTCATCATGCTAATGATTGACCACTTTACTATACTAAACTGTTTTTCATAGTATCATATATTTCCGGCATTGTCAATGTTTATCGTGACAGGATATGTAACCTTGACAGAAAATTCCACAAATAGTATCATTTACTTATGTTATGAAAGAGAGGAATTTTTAAATGTCAAACAACCATGAAGAACAGATCCGAATCGTGCAGGAGACCGTAGCCGGCAAAGAGATCACCTTTGCTCATGTAATGGGTGGTCCGGCGCCGATCGTATATCAGAAACTTGGTCTGAATCCACAGGTCGATTATCGTTCTTCTGCTATCGGAATTATGAATATGACGCCGCCGGAATCTGCTGTCATCGCATCCGATATCGCAGTAAAAAGCGGAAACATTTACCTTGGATTTGCAGATCGTTTTACAGGAACACTCATCATCACAGGAGAGATTTCAGACGTCATGTCTGCCCTGACAGAAGTGGTAACCTTTTTCAGAGATTCTCTGGGATATGTCGTTTGTGATATTACAAAGAGATAGGAAGTGTGACCATGACTCGTATAACAAAGGAAGAACTTCTGGAAAAGATTTTCAATGATGACTATGAGCATCTGAAAGGGAAAAAACTGCGCATGACACGTGTTCGTGTTCCCGGCAAAGAAGTTTGTCTGGCTCACATCATCAATACTTCCCAGACCCCTGTTTATCAGAATCTGGGATTGCATATCGGTGTACATGAGGGGGAGGATCACACCGGAGAATCCATTGGTCTGATCCGTTTTACCCCATGGGAAGCAGTTGTCGTTGCTGCGGATGTGGCAATGAAAAGCGCCGATGTAGAAATTGGATTTATGGATCGCTTCTGCGGTTCCCTCATTTTAACCGGCGGTCTGTCACAGGTACAGACCGCGGTGGAAGAAGTCGTTCGATTTTTTCATGAAGATCTGGGATTTCGCACCTGTGAGATCCATAAAAACTAAGAGGACCGGAGACATGACGATATGAAAAAATTATTTTTGATGGGAAGAAGTGAAGCCGGAAAGACTTCCCTGACACAGGCATTAAAAGGGGAAGAGCTTCACTATGAAAAAACACAATATACGATTACGGCGGATGATACCATTGACTCTCCGGGAGAATATGCGGAGTCAAAACAGTTCGGTGCCGGTCTTGCATGCTTTTCTTTTGAAGCGGACGTTGTCGGGATCGTTCAGGCAGCGGATGAACCATACAACCTGTTTAGTCCCTGTCTGCGCACGTTTATCCTGCGGCCGCTGATCGGCATCATTACCAAGACCGATTCCCCCTATGCCAATGTTCCTATGATAAAACAGTGGCTTTTAAATGCCGGCTGCGATCGTATTTTTCTTGTAAATAACGTGACCCGGGAGGGAATTGACGAATTGATGGAATACCTTGCCGAAGATCCGGTCAAGATTACCATGGAACAGGCAAAATTCAAACAGCATCTGGGGCTGAATGAATGGGATCCTCTGCCGGATGGCGTAGAATATCCGGATGGAATTTAAATAAATTTTAGTAAAACACAAAACGAGATGCATTCCCATGTGACGCATCTCGTTTTTATGTTTTACATTCTATCCGGACTGTCCGCTTCCTACACTTCTTTCTGTCCTCTGAGCCGCTTATAATAGAATCGCAGCTTTCCAATCAGCCAGGTCAGATATCGCAGCACCGGCTCTGTCGCGATGGCAAATACCACAAACAGCATCACGCACTTCGTAGTCATTCCTGTAATCGCAAACAGATCATTGAGGAAAATACTGCAGAACAGAAGTCCCACGATACATCCGCCAAGGATCACACCGCGCAGTACATTCATCGGTGCACTGATCGTGTACAGGATCATAAATCCTACAATGGATAACAGCATCGTTGCTGCTGTGGAAATATCGGCTGAACTCACTCCAAATGTCCGTCCGAATATGACCAGCGCCCCAACTGCCAGCACATCAGTCAGTGCTGCAGGAAGTGCTTTTAAGAATACGTTTGTAAGGAAATGCCCTTTGATTATATTCTTATTCGGCTCCAGTGCCAGGAAAAATGCCGGTACTCCGATCGTAAACATACTGATCAATGAAATCTGCGATGGTTCCAGCGGATAGGTAAACATAAATACAAAGGATACCAGCGACAGCAAGAACGAGAAAATATTTTTTACAAGGAACAGACTGGCTGACCGCTGAATATTATTGACTACTCTTCTTCCCTCCAGTACCACTTCCGGCATACAGGAGAAATCCGATTCCAGCAGGACGAGCTGGGATGCCTGTGCCGCTGCATCACTTCCGGATGCCATAGCGATACTGCAGTCCGCATCTTTTAAGGCCAGCACATCGTTGACACCATCTCCGGTCATGGCCACAGTCTTTCCTTCTTCCTTCAATATCTGCACAAATTTCCGCTTCTGGTTCGGAGTGACACGGCCAAATACTGCATTGTTCAGGACTGCTGCCCGCATCTCCTCTTCCGTATGAAGCGTGGACGCATCCACATATCGTTCTGCGCCTGCGATTCCCGCCTCTTTTGCCACCTCTGACACGGTCAGGGGATTGTCCCCGGAAATAACTTTCACCTCCACGCCCTGCTCCGCAAAATACGTAAAGGTCTCTTTCGCCTCTTGACGGATCGGGTTTGCTAACAGTACATAAGCCAGAGGCGTGACTGCTTCTTTCAAAGGCTTACCATCCGGTTCTTCTTTTGCTGTTCCAAATACCAGAACGCGGGCTCCTTTGGACGCATGTGCACTGATTGCTTCCTCATAATTTTCATACTGTTCTTTGAGCACAAATTCCGGTGCTCCCAACACATAGGACGCCTCTTCAAACGTCACACTGCTGTACTTGGATGCGGAAGAAAATCCTGTCTTTGCCACAGCCTTCTTCCCGGATGCGATTTTAAAATACCGTTTCATTGCTTCCATGGTAATATTATCACTGCTCTGTGCAGCCGTAAAATCTCCCAGAAGCTCAGAAAGCGGGCACATCTTACCTTCCTCGTATTCCTTGGTCGGAATCACATCCTGCACTTCCATTGTATTTTCCGTGATCGTTCCGGTCTTGTCCACACACAGTACATTGACCCGGGCAAGCGTCTCAATACACTTCATGTCATGCAGCAATACTTTTTTCTGTGCCAGACGGATCGAACTTACTGCAAGCGCCACACTGGCAAGCAGATACAGCCCTTCTGGGATCATTCCGATCACGGCCGCGATCATGGACGTCACACTGGATCGGAACCCTTCGCCCTGAAATACAAATGCCTGAATAAACAAAATAATCCCGATTGGAATGATGGCAACGCCGACCCATTTGACCAGCTTGTCCAGAGAACGGATCATCTCCGACTGTTCTGTATTCTGCATAGCTTTTGCTTCCAGTGTCAGCCTGGAAATATAAGAATCCGCCCCCACTTTGTCAAGCCTTGCATGACACTGTCCGGATACAATAAAACTTCCGGACATCAGCTGATCGCCTTTTCGTTTTGTGACCTCGTCCGATTCTCCGGTCAGAAGCGACTCATTGACCTGCACTTCTCCTGCACACACTTCAGCATCCGCACACACCTGATTTCCGGCTTCGAAGATTACGATATCATCTACCACAAGGTCTTCTGCATTGATCTGACTCTTCTTTCCATCCCGTATCACCATTGCATGAGGTGCATTGAGCATCGTCAGATTATCCAGTACTTTTTTCGCCCTGGTCTCCTGAATGATCCCGATCAGAGTATTCAATACAATTACAGGTAAAAAGGTCAGATCTCGAAAGGAACCGACCAGGCAAAGCAGAACTGCCAGTACCAGAAAGATCAGGTTAAAATAAGTAAAGACATTTTCCCGAATGATCTCTTTTGTAGTCTTAGACGGCGGATCCACCGGCTGATTGGTCCACCCATGCATCCGATGCTCCTGCACCTGCTGCGCAGTCAGCCCCGTCTGATGATCCGGTCGGTATCTTGTGGTGGGAATCCGCTTCTCCAGTGTGATCTCCATCGTCTGCGTTTCGTCTATGCTTCGTTTTACTCTTCTTTCTCCACGCTTTTTCTGCCGCATTTTTCTCGCTTCCTTCCGTATGTCCAATCCTGATAGGATCTTTGTTTCGTATAATTGCTTACATTTTAACACACTGAATGCGTTTTTCCAGTAGATTCCAGAAAACTTTAGAAAATCTTCAAAAACTCTTCTTCTAAAACAGGAAAATCATGCAGATTCCTTGTCTTCTTCCTCCATTTCCCTTATAATAATACAAGTATTTCAAAGAAAAGGATGATAGTGGATTACTATGAAATTAAGAAGCAGACTTGCAATTACATGTGCAAAAGGGACAAGTGCCCTGATCAAAAAATTAAACCGCGGAAGCGGCGTTACCCTCCCCGGATATGTGGCAAGATTGATCGATCCCAATATTTTAAGCGTCATGGCTTCCCAGATCCGGGAGAAGACGATCGTTACCATGGGAACCAACGGGAAAACAACGACCAATGCCATTTTATACAAAGCATTGAAGGCCGAGGGAAAAACCGTGATCATCAACCGCACCGGAGCCAACATGCTCAACGGGATTATTTCGGCATTTGTTCTGGCCACAGACAAGCACGGACAGCTGAATGCGGATTATGCCTGCATTGAGGTCGATGAGATCGCATCTGTGGGAGTTCTCCCTCAGTTAAAACCGGACTGTGCGCTTTTGACAAATATTTCCAGAGATCAGCTGGACCGGTTCGGTGAAGTAGATATTACCTTTGACAAATTGAAAACAGCCGTCACCAGTGTCCCTGATACGACACTGATCATCAACTGCGATGATATTCTTTCCTATTCCCTGGCGGAAACAAGCGGCAATCCGTTTGTGACATACGGGATCAGCGAACAGATTTTTGATGACATCTCCCGCTCTGAGATCCGGGAGAGCATTTTCTGCCGAAAATGCGGAAAGAAACTACAGTATGATTTCTTCCATTATGGACAGCTTGGAATTTATCACTGCCCGAACTGCGGATGGGAGCGCCCGGATCCTGATTTTACAGCCACACAGATCACGCTCAAAGACGAACTCTACACCTTCGATATGGGAGATCTGCACCTGGATTCTACGGTACGGACGCCTTACAATATTTACAATCCCCTTGCTGCCTATACGGCACTGCATACCATGCATGCCCCGATGGCACATTTTAAAGAGATGGCAGAGTCTTTTGATTACGGAAATAACAGAGAGGAAATCCTGACCATCAACGGCGCCCGGGTACAGCTTCATCTGTCAAAAAACCCGATTGGATTCCAGCAGAAGATCTCTCTGGTCTTAAAGGATCCAAAACCAAAGGACATCATCATTCAGATCAATGATACGTATCAGGACGGAGAAGATGTTTCCTGGCTTTGGGATGTCGATTTCCAGTATCTTGCAGACAGCAATGCAGCTACCATCACAACGTGCGGAACCCGCAAGCATGATATGGGGCTTCGTCTCAAATATGAGGACATCGACTGTACTTCAACTGATGATATGCGCTCCCGTGTTGAAGAGCTGACCGAAAACGGAACGAAAAATCTCTACATCATTGTCAACTACTCCGGGCTTTACCGCACAAACCGAATGCTCAAAGAACTGGCGCAAAATACAAAGGAACAGAAAGGAGAACAGGCATGAAACTGACGATTGGACACTTATACCCCGACCTGTTGAATCTGTACGGAGACCGCGGAAATATCCAGTGTTTCCGAAAACGTCTCAACTGGCGCGGAATCGAGGCAGAAGTCATTCCCGTACTCTCCGGAGATAACATTGACTTTTCCAAACTGGATATCGTACTTCTGGGCGGAGGTTCTGACAGAGAACAAGAGCTCGTCTGCGGATATCTAAAAGAGATTCGCAAGGATTTCAAAGAATATGTAGAGGATAACGGCGTTGTGCTTGCCGTCTGCGGCGGCTATCAGCTGCTCGGCAAATATTACAAGACCGATAAAAAGATGATCGAAGGTCTTGGCATTCTGGATATCACGACCGAATGGGAACCGGAGCGTCTCATCCGCAACATTATCCTGAACAGTCCGCTGTTTGACACTCCTGTTGTAGGATTTGAAAACCATGGAGGCCGCACTTATATCGGAGATCACACTCCATTTGGAAAAGTATTTTTCGGACTGGGAAATACCGGAAAATCCGGTTATGAAGGCGTTGTATACAAGAATGTAATCGCAACCTACCTGCACGGACCTCTTCTTCCGAAGAATCCGCAGGTTTGTGACTATCTGTTAGAGCGGGCGCTGAAGCGCAAATACGGTGAAGAAATAACCCTCGTTCCACTTTCCGACGATCTGGAGAAAAAAGCAAACCGTTATATTGTAGACCGCTACAGTGATAAAAAATATGTATTAAAAGAGACGATCAAACGTCACACCTGAAAAGGGCAGAAAAAAGTCCCATTGGATCAAACTTTCCAATGGGACTTTTTCATTGCCTGTTTATTTATTTTTTCTGAACATCAGTTTGATTTTTTTCATCAGCTGAATGATCGGAAGATTTACAAGTGCCAGACCATATACGATCAGCAACTGTGTAAAGGTCAGTGTCTGTACTTTGAAAACTTCATCCAGTGCCGGAATTGTCATTACACAGGTGATCAGCACCAGACCAAGCAGAAATGCTCCGATCAGATAAATGTTATTCCAAAGTCTCTTGGAAAAGATCACCGGATAATCAGATTTACAGTTAAATCCATGCACCAGCCGCGCAGTACACAGTGTTCCAAATGCCATTGTGCTGGCAAGTACTGCGTTTCCGCCTTCTCCGGTCAGACCGATCATAAATCCGATCATGGTTGTGATTCCGATGCAAAGTCCCTCTGTTCCAATCTTGGTCAGGAAATCTTTGGTCAGGATAGATTCATTCATCGGTCTTGGTTTTTCATCCATTACTTTCTTGGAATGAGGTTCCAATCCAAGGGCAATAGCCGGAAGACTGTCTGTCAGAAGGTTGATAAACAACAGATGCACCGGTGCAAACGGAACCGGAAGTCCTGCGATGGACGCATACAATACCGCAAGGATCGCTCCAAAGTTACCGGAAAGCAAGAACTGGATCGAGTTCTTAATGTTCTGGTAAACATTTCTTCCGTTCTCTACTGCTTTGACGATTGTTGCAAAGTTATCATCTGTCAGTACCATAGAAGCAGCATCCTTTGATACTTCACTTCCTGTGATACCCATAGCAACTCCGATATCTGCCTGTTTGAGCGCCGGTGCATCATTGACACCATCGCCTGTCATGGCTACGATGTTTCCTTTTTCCTGCCATGCACGTACGATACGGATCTTATGCTCCGGTGAAACACGTGCGTAAACAGAAATACCTTCTACAAAGTTTTTCAGTTCCTCATCGGACATGGAATCAATCACTGCACCTTCGCATGCTTCTGATTCATCTTCCAGAATTCCGATTCGTTTTGCAATCGCTGCCGCTGTCACTTTATGGTCACCTGTGATCATGATCGGACGAATACCCGCTCTCTTACATTCCGCAACCGCTGCCATAGATTCCTCTCTCGGCGGATCCATCATAGCGATCAGACCAAGGAATGTCAGATTGTTTTCATCTTCCAGACACAACTCTTCTTCTGCAGACACTGCCTTATAGGCAAATCCAAGCACACGAAGTCCCTGTCTTGAAAAACTCTGGTTCTGCGCTTCAATCTTTTCTTTATCTTCTGCCGTAATGACACGCACTTCATTTCCAAACTGAATGCTTGCAGTACGCCCCATAATGACATCCACCGCACCTTTGACAACCATGATCGGTGTCTCATCAATGGTATGTTTTGTAGACATCAGCTTTCTGTCGCTGTCAAATGGATTTTCGCTCTCTCGAGGATATTCTCCACGGATCTTCTGAATATCCAGACCCAGTTTGCTTCCCAGATTGATCAAAGCCGTTTCTGTCGGATCTCCGATCTCCACACCGTCTACATTGCTGGAGTCGTTACACAAGATACTGAAATACATCAGTTTTTCCTGTTCGGAATCTTTCAGATCGATCTTGTCTGCCGGAATCACGGTTTCATTGACATAATACTGTTCCACAGTCATCTTATTCTGTGTCAGAGTTCCTGTCTTATCAGAACAAATGATAGAAACACTTCCCAGACCCTCTACTGCCTGCAGTTTTCGGATGATCGCATGTTCTTTCGCCATCTTCTGGGTACCGAAAGAAAGTACGATAGTTACGATGGAACTGAGTGCCTCAGGAATCGCTGCAACTGCAAGTGCAACCGCAAACAGGAAGGCATCACCGATATTGCCGCCGCGGAATACATTGATTCCAAATAAAATACCACAGAAAATCAGAATAATGATGGAAAGCTTCTGTCCAAACTGGTCCAGATTCACCTGCAGTGGTGTTTTCTTTTCGGATGTGGTCTTTAACAGACTTGCGATCTTACCGACTTCTGTCTCCATCCCGATTCCGGTTACAATGAAGGAACCCCTTCCATATGTGACAAAGCTTCCGGAATATACCATATTCGTACGGTCTCCAAGCGGAACCTCCCCTTCTATGGCATCTGTCATCTTTTCTACGCCAAGACTCTCTCCGGTCAGCGCACTTTCATCTACTTTCAGACTGGCGCTCTCTAACAGACGGCCGTCTGCCGGAATGTAATCTCCTGCATCCAGCATGACAATATCTCCTACTGTCACTTCTGATGACGGGATCGGAACAACGCTTCCGTCACGTAATACTTTTGCTTCCGGTCCGGAAAGCTTTTTCAGACTGGCTAAGGACTGTTCTGCTTTCACGGTCTGAACTGTACCAAGGATCGCATTGATCGTGATTACAATTAAAATAACGATGGCACTTTCTGCATCCCCCAAAAATCCGGAGACGATCGCCGCTGCGATCAAAATGATCACAAGGAAATCTTTGTACTGCTCCAGGAAAATCTGAAATGTGGTTTTCTTCTTTCCTTCCACCAGTTCGTTCGGGCCGAATTTTTCCTGATGGGCTTTTACTTCTGCGGACGTCAAAGGTTCTTGTTTCCCATTGATTTCCTGCTTGACTTCTTCTGAAGAAAGCTGATAATAATTTTTCACATGAATTCCTCCTTTTTCTTTTATGCAATAAAAAAGAGACTTTTATTGCACGTTATGTATGCAACAAAAGTCTCACCATTTAATCACGATACGGATGGACTTCTCCATCGTACTGACGACATCGTGCACGCCATAAGCGCTGGTTACTCCCTTTTATTTAAGAAAACTATAAAGCATTTTCCTTTTGTTGTCAACGATTTTTTCTGCAACCATACTACATTCCCAGTTTTTCCTTGATTTTCCGCGCTTCCGGCGTATTGGCAACTCCGCCTTCTCCGGTCTCACGCAGAGAGACGTGCATACTCTCTCCGACCTCCTTCATCGCATCGATCACCTGATCCGGTGGAATCCTGCTGGTAATTCCCGCCAGCGCCATATCCGCAGATGATAAAGCATTGACAGCTCCGATCACATTTCTCTTTACACAGGGTACTTCCACAAGACCAGCTACCGGATCACACACCAGTCCCAACAAATTTTTCAGCGCCATGGCTGCTCCATGTGAGATCTGCTCTTCATCTCCCCCCTGTAAAAACACGAGTGCACCTGCTGCCATTGCAGATGCCGCTCCAATCTCCGCCTGACATCCACCTGCCGCTCCGGCAATAAATGCACGGGATGCGATCACCTGACCGATACCGGCCGCGGTATACAATGCATGGATCACCTCATCTTCCGATACCCGTTCTTCTTCATAAAGGGGAACCAGTACAGCCGGCAGCACTCCGCATGCACCTGCCGTTGGTGCTGCCACGATCCGCTTCATACAGGCATTGGATTCTCCCATCTCCAATGCTCTTGCGATCACCTTTGAGACAAATGGACCGCACAGCGGCTCTTTACTCTGACGGTATTCCTCCATCTGCGCCCCCATCTTTCCGACCAGTCCGCTGGCAGAGACCTGTGTCCTGTCATACTGCTCACTCGCTGATTTCATCGCTGTCCACATCTGCTGCATCGACTGCATCGACTCTGCCTCTGTCACAGAGCGATCTGCCATATCTTCTAAAAGGACCGCTCTCCAAAACAAAATGTTCTTCTCCCGGCAGGATTTTTGAATCTCCTCTAATGAATGAAATGCCATCCGCTATACCCCCTCTGTCTCAATGTAAGTCACTTTGCTGATACCGTTTAAACGTTCCAGATCCCGGATCGTGTCCGGTTCTACAGGCTGATCCGTTTCAATCACCATGACCGCATAGCCTCCCCGCTTGTCCCGGTGAAGCTGGAGTGTAGCAATATTGACCTTCTTTCCATATAATACAGAAGTCACCTCTGCCACTTGTCCCGGGCTGTCTTCGTTTCTTATGATTAATGTCGGACAGGCGCCTGTACAGTTTACGGTGATCCCATCCAGTTCATTGAGCATAATTCTCCCGCCGCCAAGAGATGATGCCTGTACCACGATCGTCTTTCCGTCAACTCCTTCTACATCCAAAAGCGCTGTATTTGGATGCGCTTCTTTAATCTGTGTATTGTATATTTCAAACTCCAGTCCTTCCTGTTTCGCAACAGAAAAACTATCCGGAATCCGCATATCATCTGGTTTCATCCCCAAAAGCCCTGCTACCAGAGCACGATCTGTTCCGTGTCCTCTCCCTGTTGCCGCAAAAGAACCGCTCAATCCGATCCTTGCTTTTTTCGGGCGGCTCCCCAGCAGCTTTCTTGTAATATAGCCGATCCTTGCTGCTCCCGCAGTATGGGAACTGGATGGCCCTACCATAACCGGTCCGAGAATATCAAATATATTCATCTTTCGTTCTCCTTCTTCTCTTGTCTATTATTGTAGTATAGCAAGTTTTTGTCAAAATATCCATTCCAATCTGCCAGCATGATACATAATCTTTCGTGCTCTTCCTGCAGCAATTTTCTTCCATGTTCTGTGATCACATAAGACTTTCTTCTTCCTTCTTCTTTTGTCCTGAAAATAATCTGATTTTCCTCAAATTTAGACAGCATTGTATACAGCGTTCCCGGACCAACCTTCACTCTTCCGCCGGAAATTTTTTGCACCTTTTCCATAATGTCCACTCCACAGCATTCTTCGGATAACGCGATCAAAATATAATACATCGGCTCTGTCAGTGTCTGAAACTGCTCTCTTGCCATAGTCCACACCCTTCTTTATTCTTTCAATTTCAGTCGTTCTTCCACAACCTGAATCTGTTCTTTTGTCAGAGGTTCTTCCACTGAAAGACGTAAAATTTTCTGACCATAACAGATGTAGTAAATTCCGGAAATGAAAAATGCCATCCAGATGCTGCCATTTCCTTTAGATATTCTGCAAATGCATCACATTCCAGATATCCAAAACTACGAAACACTCTTTTCTTTGTTCTCATGAGATTTCCTCCTCCCAAAAAGAAATATCGAGTATCGATAATTTATACATTCATTATATTATCGATACTCGATATTGTCAATTTATTTCAGAAACTCATTTGCAAACATCGCCAGTGCATTCTCATCCCGACTGTTTCCGATTCCGTGGGTATCCACAAATTCTTCCGCTCTTCTGGCATCCTCATGCGTAAAACGATATACTTTTCCACCATTCTTTTTCCATGTCTTTTCGATCACATCCTGATACTCCTGTTCCTGATACCATTTGGAGTCTACATGAAGTCCTCCGTTTTTGCTGTATGCTTCTTTTTCGTCCTCTGTCAGAGCGTCTGCATCCACATTCTCATTGATCCGATAATATTTTTCACTGATAAAACGAACATTCTGTTTATGCGGTGCTTTTGGAATTTCTCCATCCTTGACAACATACACAGTAAACGGCCGAACCGTTTCTTTTCCTTTGCCATCCGGACCCATGCTGTCCTGAACATGCCAATTCAACACGATATACCCTGAATCCGTAAATTTTTGAAATTCCTCCGGATGAAAATCAAGCAGTTTCAATTTTTCAGAAAGATCTTCTTCTTCCGTATCATTAGCTTTTACTTTTCCTTCTGATATTGCCTGAGTCTTTAACACTTCTTCCGTAATTGCACCCTGCTGTGCCTCTTGAAGAGTAAAATAGCGATCCTGTGCTTCAATCACCGGAAATTCATTATATTTAATCTTAACACTGCAGGACTCTTCTGTAATATTTCCAATGCTGTCCGTAACCTGATATACGACTTTATGCGTGACCGGGCTGACTTTTTTATCCAGCTGCAAAAACCACGTATCCAGAAGTTCTTCTGATGACATTCCGTCTTTCCATGTTTTCACCTCTTTATCCGCTTTTCCGTCTTCTGTCAGTCTGCCGGGCGCATATTCAATCTGAACGATCTTAATCTGCGCAGTTAATTCCCCATCTTCCCGATCCGTACTCTGAACATCTTTCAACAGATCCTCTCTTTTTACGGTCTCTCCTTCAAAGTACTCTTTATCCGGTGCTGAAATCTCCGGAGCCCGGTCCCAGATCGCATACAATGCCACTTTTGCCATTTCCCTGCTCTCCCCGGTTTCGGTTCTCTGACTGGCAGCAATCTTTCGAAGTTCTTCATAAGAAATTCTGTTTTCGCGATTTTCCTGAAATGCCGCTTCTTTTGCGCCCACATCCGCACGCTGATCCCAGCCTGCAAATGTATGCCTGCTCCTCTTATAATCTGTATAGCCCTTATTTTTCTGAATCCGGTATCCGTTTTGGAGACAATCCTCATAAGAAACAATTTCCGACTTTCCCAGTCCCTCTTCTGCGTGATTTCCCAGATAACGGATCGATACCCGGTCCTCCCAGATTGCATACAGCGTCAGATCCTGATTTTTCTCAGCAGGAAGATTTTCTCCCGGCTGATATTGTCCCTCTTTTGCCGTCTGATTTTCATTCCATCCCAGAAACGGTACGTCCAGCCATTTTGGAATCTGTTCCGAAACCGATGCTTTCTCATACCAGTATTTGACAGACGGTTCCGGCATCTGTTCCACCTGTGCTTTCGTGTTTTTATCATACTGCACCGTATATTCACTGCTGATCGTAACTGCTTCTTTTAAAGTACCTGCACGCCGTTCCTGATAATCTCCCGGGCGCAGGCAATATCTGCTCTGTGGTGTCAGCAAAAACCGCTCCCACTCCATACTTCCTGTACGGTTTCCATAACTTACCTTTACGACCATTCTGCCATTCTCATATCGGTCCGGTGTAACTCTTGCCGCAGGAACAGACTGAAGCTTTCGTATTACCTCAATGTATTTTTCAGCTGGCAGATATACGTCATTCCCTTCATCTACCACTGCCGGACCACTCATCTGGTAAATTCCATCCTGATAAACACCGGAACCGATCTCTGCCGTATTCGCGGAAAAATTTCCCCCTTCCTGTTTCACGGTTCCACTCTGATTGTAGATTCCTCCGCCCTGGTTTTGTGCACGATTTCCATAAAAACTGCCGTCTTTCAAAAGAATCTCCCCATCCTTTAAATAAATGGCGCCTCCCCGATCTGCCTGATTCTCACAAATCGTTCCTCTATTCCATATAATCGTTCCTCCATTGAGAAAGATACCTCCACCGTTTCCTTTCTGTCCGCACTGTTCCGTATTAGCTTCTCTTGCATTGTTTCTTGCCAGAGTCGTATTATTAACCACCGTGCGCCCTTTACTCATCGTTGCAATTCCATGGACACCATTCTCATAGCTGCATCCATTCACACTTGCTTCTACATTGGAATTGCAAAATCCGGTACTGAACCATCCTGAGTAGAGATCTCCCACATTCGGATGCTGTGAAGTACTTTGCCATCCATGATACCTCTCATTGGACACGTTTACCTGAAACGCAGAAGCTGCAACCGAAGTACCCTGACTGAAACTTTCCCCTATATAACAGTTCTGAAACGTATTTCCCTGAATCCGTGCACTTATCGGTCCGGTATATGGAGCTTCATCACTTCGGATTCCGCCAATCCCGATCCGGCAGTTTTTAAATACATTGTTCTGAATCTCTGCACGGATATTGGCTCTATGTATAGAAAAGTGAACCGCTCCGATATCCGCAATCCCATCAAACACAGAATTTTGCACGCGAAAACTGATTTCTGTCGGCGTGAATGCAGAACTTGCCTCTGTAACAACTCCCACTCCATTGTCGCAATTTTGAAATTTACACTGATCCACTGTTACAGAACCATATTCTCCGTGGATCATCCATCTTGACAGCTGATCTCCATTTTGAAAAACGCAATTTTCAAATGTCACAGAACTTCCCTTATTTGCACAAATGGCACCACAATACAAATTATCCGAATCCGGAACGGAAGTCCCACTTAAATCAAATGTCAATGGATCGCTTCCTTTACTTCCGATCGCAACACTTGATTTTGTAAATGCCAGCCTGTGCCGGTCCGGCATCCTGACCGTTCTCGGACCGCCCTCGGGCAAAATCCGGACATTCTGAAACTTTCTCGTTCTGGTCTTTTCCACATATACAAAACTATCCTTCATCGTATGACTCTGTACAATATAAATCGTTTCATTATCCTTTACTGCATGCAAAGCCGCCGAAAGATCCTCATAGTATGTATTCCCAATCCGGCAGGCGCCTTCTGCTTTCTGCTCTTTGGACACGTTGTCCGGCAATGCTTCTTCATTTTCAACAGGCTCTTCTTTATCATCTGTTCTGCTGTTTCGGATTTTTTCCAGGCATGCTTCCACTGAAAAAGACACCTGTGTCTGCAAAAACTCTCCATATCGTTGCAGACTGTCCACCCGGCTTTCTTTTCCATCAATCACATAAGATTGCCCGTTTTCCGGAAGCATTTTTATAAGCGCTTCTGTGAGGCTTTGCTTTTCTTCCTCACTGATCAGTGCTTCCTCCCGTCTCATCCATTCCTCAACCACTTCCAGATACATTTTGGTATCCCACGCAGCCTCTTCTTTTCCAATGTGTTCTTTGATCATCAGATAAGGTAAAATTTCCTGCAGCTGATAAAGCTCTCCCAGAGAAAGTGCCCCCACAAACTGTATACGCTCTTTCATCTGACTCAAATATGTATAAGGCTGCTCCGAAGCGATCAGTATTTCCATGTTACTTTTTTCTTCTTTCTGTATCTTTGTTTCCCATCCGGCATCCGGCTCCTCGGCAGCCCATACCTGCAAACCGCCAAACAACAGGGAAAATACAGTCAAACCTGCTGCCAGATATCTCCGATTCTTTCTTCTTATTATTCACACCTCCATTTCTTTTCCTACTGCTGTCAGACAACTGTCGGCGGAGCGCGAATGCCATCATGCTCCTCCATCTGCTCCCTCCTTTCGGGTACAAAAATAAAACAGACGTTTCGTCTATCTCTCCTGTATACTTCTTGCTATAACTGGAATACATTTTACTGATGTGATGAAAACCATCACTTCTGAATCATATAAAACGATGAATCTGTACTTCAGATTCCATGAATTTTTAGAACTCAGAAACCAGATCTGTCTCTAAGTGATATGGATTATAACACCTGTTCTGAAAAAAAGCAAGCAGAATACACAAAATGAGCAGACGAATACTGCCGCCTGCTCATTTCACATATTTGCTTGCTTTAGAGATTATTTTTGTATGATTTGTAATATCGTTTATACAATTCCCTGCGCGGTCATTGCTTCTACAACCTTCTCAAATCCTGCGATATTGGCACCAACTACATAGTTTCCTTTCGCGCCATATTTCTCAGCAGCATCTGCCATATTGTGGCAGATATTTACCATAATCTGCTGTAATTTTCCGTCTACCTCTTCGAATGTCCAGCTTAAACGCTCGCTGTTCTGAGACATCTCCAGAGCAGATGTCGCAACACCACCGGCATTCGCTGCTTTACCAGGTGCAAACAGAACTCCGTTTTTCTGCAGGTATTCTGTAGCTTCCAGTGTGGTCGGCATATTTGCACCCTCTGCAACCGCAATACATCCGTTTGCAACCAGTGCTTTTGCGTCTTCCAGATGAAGTTCATTCTGTGTTGCACACGGAAGTGCGATGTCCACTTTTACGCTCCATACGCCTCTTCCTTCATGGTACTCTGCGTTTGGACGATAGTTTTTATATTCTGTAAGTCTTGCACGCTTTACTTCTTTGATCTCTTTGAGTGCTGCCAGATCGATACCTTCCGGATCATATACCCATCCTGTAGAATCGCTGACTGTCACAACTTTTGCTCCGAGCTGCTGTGCCTTCTCTGTCGCATAGATCGCAACATTTCCGGAACCGGAAACTGCAACTGTTTTTCCTGCCAGTTCGATTCCGTTTAATTTCAGCATCTCCTGTGTCAGATAGAGAAGTCCGTATCCTGTTGCCTCTGTACGTGCCAGAGATCCTCCGTAAGTAAGCCCTTTTCCTGTCAGGACTCCTTCAAATACTCCGCGGATTCTCTTATACTGACCGAACATGTATCCGATTTCTCTTGCTCCTGTACCGATATCTCCTGCCGGAACATCTGTATCAGCGCCGATATATTTGCATAACTCTGTCATAAAGCTCTGGCAGAATGCCATGATCTCTCTGTCTGATTTTCCTTTCGGATCAAAATCAGAACCACCTTTTCCTCCACCGATCGGAAGTCCTGTCAGAGAGTTCTTGAAAATCTGCTCAAATCCAAGGAATTTGATGATTCCGAGGTTTACAGAAGGATGAAGTCTCAGACCTCCTTTGTAAGGTCCGATCGCACTGTTGAACTGTACACGGTATCCTGTGTTAACATGTACCTGTCCGTTGTCGTCAACCCATGGCACACGGAATTTGAACTGTCTTTCCGGCTCAACAAGTCTTTCCAGAAGTGCATCTTTACGGAACTTCTCCTCATTTGCTTCTACTACTACTCGCAGGGATTCCAGTACTTCTTTGACTGCCTGGTGAAATTCCGGCTCTGCAGGATTTTTCTTTACAACTAAATCAATTACTTCATCAACGTATGACATCATTATTACCTCCTGAAAATAGAAATACCCAAATAGATAAATTGCATCCGGGTTTTACGAGACATCTTGTCCTTTTTCTATATTATAGTGATATTTCCCGATTGTCAAGAATTTCTTGCATCAAATTTCATTGTTTTAATACTTTGTCTCGATAAAGTTTTTGAAATTTTAGATTTGAAATCCTGCATTTTTCTTCTTTATTGCATAATTCGTATACTCATAATCTCCCTTGCATGAACAACTGCCTCTGCAATCTTTAATTCACATTAAAAATAGAGTGTCTTACGACACTCTATTTATCTGCACATATTAGTTATATTTACGTTTTCTAGCAGCTTCAGATTTTTTCTTACGTCTTACGCTTGGTTTTTCGTAATGTTCTCTTTTACGAATCTCCTGCTGGATTCCAGCTTTTGCGCAATTTCTTTTAAATCTGCGTAAAGCGCTGTCTAACGTCTCGTTTTCTTTTACGATTACATTTGACATAGTCTCACACCTAACCTCCCCTCCAGCCTGGTATTGTGCATCATACGACTGTTCGGGTATTTTTATTGCACTACAAAGAATTATAACACATTTTTCAAAAACGTCAACTGATTTTTTCCATTTTTTTAAGAAAGTTGTCCTTCCAGTACTTCTGCTGCTTTTTTCAGTGCTTCCTGGATTCCTGCCGGGTTCTTTCCACCAGCCTGAGCCATATTCGGACGACCGCCACCACCGCCGCCTACAAGACCTGCAATGGCTTTGATCAGATTTCCTGCGTGTGCCCCCTGTTTCATGGCAGCATCTGTCGCTGTGACCATGAGGCTGACCTTTCCGTCATTTCCGGATGCCAGAACAACCACGCCATCTCCCAGTTTCTCCTTGAGCTGATCTCCAAGATCACGAAGCCCGTTCATATCGACTCCATCCACCTCTGCTGCGAGAAGTTTCACACCTTTGATCTCCTGTACCTGATCCATGACATCTCCCATGGCATCCTGTGCCAGTTTACTCTTCAAGCTTTCCACTTCACTGTGCAGCGCCTTGTTTTCTGCTGTCAGATGCGCAATCTTCTCAGCCAGATTATCTGGTGTCGCTTTCAGTACTTTTGCAGCTTCATTCAGTTTCTTTTCCAGATTGTCATAGTAACGGATCAATCCCTTGGATGTCAGTGCCTCGATTCTTCTCACACCGGCAGCAACTCCCGATTCAGAAAGAATCTTGAACGCCATGATCTCATTTGTATTCTTTACGTGAGTTCCTCCACAGAATTCAATAGAGTAGTCTCCCATATTGACAACTCGTACCACATCTCCGTATTTTTCACCAAACAGGGCCTGTGCTCCTGTCTTTCTTGCCTCTTCGATCGGCATGTTTTCTACTTTTACAGGAAGTCCTGCCACAATCTGCTCATTCACGATTGCTTCCACTTTCTGCAGTTCTTCCGCTGTCATGGCAGAGAAATGAGAAAAGTCGAAGCGAAGTCTGTCTTCGTTCACGCTGGATCCTGCCTGCTCTACGTGTGTTCCAAGAACGGTTCTCAACGCTTTCTGAAGCAGGTGTGTCGCACTGTGGTTTCTTGCAGACAATGCACGTTTTTCAGCATTTACACACAATTCTGCCTGATCCCCTGTTTTGATCATTCCTTTGACAACAACTCCTACATGACCGATCTTTCCACCTAAAAGTTTTACTGTATCTTCTACTTTGAATTCACCTTCTGCTGTACGGATGATTCCTGTGTCTGCCTCCTGTCCTCCGCTTGTCGCATAGAACGGAGTCTCTTCTGCAAATACAGTACCTCTCTGTCCGTCAGAAAGCGCTTCTACGATTTCTGTGTCAGAAGTCAGAACCGTAATCGGAGACTTCCATGCCAGATTCTCATAGCCTACAAATGTACTTGTGATACTTGGATCAATGGATTCGTAAACCGTCACGTCCGCTCCCATATAGTTCGTCTCTCCGCGGGCTGCACGGGCAGTCTTTCTCTGAACTTCCATGGATGCGTGGAATCCCTCTTCATCCACCTGCATTCCTTTTTCTTCCAGGATCTCTTTTGTCAGATCGATCGGGAATCCATATGTGTCATACAGCTTGAACGCATCTGCGCCAGACAGAGTCGTTGTCTGCTCTGCTTCCATTTTCGCTGTCATTTCCGCAAGAATACCAAGTCCCTGATCGATTGTTTTGTTAAACTGATCTTCCTCTTTCGCAATGACTTTTAAAATAAAGTCTTTCTTTTCTTCCAGTTCCGGATATCCGTCTTTTGATCCTTCGATGACGGTCTGTGCCAGTTCCGGAATAAAGCTTCCCTCGATTCCGAGCAGTCTTCCGTGGCGGCATGCACGTCTTAACAAACGGCGGAGCACATATCCTCTTCCTTCATTGGACGGCATAATTCCATCAGAAATCATAAAGGTCACAGAACGTGTATGGTCTGTGATGACACGGATGGAAATATCAGCCTGTGCATCTTTTCCATACTCTGTATCAGCAAGACGGCAAATGTGATCACGCAGTGCCTTGAGTGTATCCACATCAAAGATCGAATCTACATCCTGTACAACAGATGCCAGACGTTCCAGTCCCATTCCGGTATCAATATTTTTCTGCTCCAGTTCGGAATAATGTCCATGTCCGTCATTATCAAACTGTGTAAATACGTTGTTCCAGATTTCCATATAACGGTCGCATTCACAACCTACCGTACAATCCGGGCTACCGCATCCGTATTTTTCCCCTCTGTCATAATAGATCTCGGAACAAGGACCGCATGGGCCGGAACCATGCTCCCAGAAATTGTCTGCTTTTCCAAAACGGAAAATACGCTCTGCCGGGATCCCCATTTTCTTATTCCAGATTTCGAATGCCTCTTCATCTTCTTCGTATATGGACGGATACAATCTGTCTGGATCCAGACCTACTACCTCTGTCAAAAATTCCCAGGACCATTCGATTGCTTCATTCTTAAAGTAATCTCCAAACGAGAAGTTTCCAAGCATCTCAAAGAATGTACCATGACGTGCTGTCTTTCCTACATTCTCGACATCTCCTGTACGGATACATTTCTGACAGGTTGTCACTCTGCGTCTCGGCGGGATCTCCTGTCCTGTAAAATATGGTTTTAACGGAGCCATCCCCGAGTTGATCAGAAGAAGACTCTTATCATTGTGTGGCACCAAAGAAAAACTCTTCATTGCCAGATGTCCCTTGCTTTCAAAGAACTCCAAAAACATTTTTCTTAATTGGTTTACTCCATATGGCTGCATACCTTATCCTCCGGTTTCATTCGCTAATCTCACAAAAAGGGGCTGCCGCAAGACATTCGTTTTGCAGCAGACCCATGTCTAATTTATCATACCACAGCTTATTTTTTTTGTAAATCCTATTCTAGCTCAATTTCTTCCAGCTCTTTCGGCGGAATCGGCGTAGTTGAATTCTTTACATAAGCTGCCAGATCCTTTTTCGCCTTCAATACCGGAATATTCGTTCCTGCTCCTGCAATACATCCTCCGGGACATCCCATCCCCTCAATCAGGCAGCCGTTAAGTCTTCCGGCTTTGGCAAGTGTCAGTGTCTTTTTGCACTCGGCAAGCCCTTCTGCATGCTCAATGCTGACTTCCACATCCGGATAGTATTCATTGATACACTTTTCAATCGCTTCTGCTACTCCGCCTGCACAGGCATATCCTCTTCCGGCACCTGTCGCATCGTGGAAAGAGGACTCTGCTTCATACTGGGAAAGATCAATCTCTTTGGCATCAAACATCGCCTGCAGTTCTTCAAAAGTAACTACAAAATCCACATCACTTCGAACACTTCTTCTGGAAGCCTCCAGCTTTTTCGCCGCACATGGTCCGATAAAGACTACTTTGGCATTCGGATGCTCTTTTTTGATACTTCTCGCTGTTGCCACCATTGGTGTCAGTTCCTGTGAAATCTGATCGATCAGATCCGGGAAGAATTTCTTCGCCAGCATTGCCCAGGAAGGACAGCAGGAAGTCAGAAGGAACGGCAGCTCTCCGGTCACGACTTTTTCTACATAATGATGCGCCTCGGCAACTGCACCGATATCTGCTCCCAGCGCCACCTCATGCACGCCTTTGAATCCCAATTCAATCAATGCCGCCTTGATATTTCTTGGATTAATATTCTCTCCAAACTGCCCGACAAATGCCGGTGCAATCTCCGCAATGATCTCGCTTCCCTCTTCCTGTAGTGCTCTTGTGAGCTGGAAAATCTGGGACTTATCCGAAATCGCTCCAAACGGACAACTCACCATACACATTCCGCAGGACACACATTTTTCTGTGTCAATATAGGCACGGCCGTATTTGTCAGAAACAATCGCTCCCACACCACAGGCATTTTTACATGGGCGCTCTTTTTTCGCGATCGCATCATACGGACAGACTGCCTTACATTTTCCGCATTTGATGCATTTTTCCTGATCAATATAGGATTTTCCGTTGACCATGGAAATGGCACCCTTCGGACAGACCTCACTGCACGGATGTGCAAGACACCCCTTGCACATATTGCTGACTTCATATTTGTTCTCCTCACAGCTTTCACAGGCAGACGGAATCACCTGCATCAGCGGCGGCTCATAATATTTTTCGGAAATATTACTTTCCTGCACTCCCGCCGTCAGATGTACCGGCTTGTCTTCCGGGCGCAGGGAAAGTCCCATCGCAAGACGAAGTCGCTCCCGAACGATCGCACGGGAACGATACGTACTCTCTCTGTACTTTACCGTATCATCATTGACAATCTCATACGGAATGGCTTCCATATCTTCCAGCAGGGTCTCTGAATTTGCTTCAAATCCAAGCTTTGCCACTTCCTTGAACACACGTCTGCGAATTGCTCTCACCTGGGTATCCAGGCCTCTCATATTGGACATTTTGATTTCCTCCTTTGTCTGTGACTTTTTATTGCTGCAGCAGTCCTTGTGCGTAATACACGGACTGCATTGCATCTTTTCCATAAAAATCTGCACCGATCATATCTGCATATTCCTGATTTAGGACAGCGCCTCCTACCATTACTTTGCACCACGGTGCTTTTTCTCTGAGCTGGCGGATCGTCTCCTCCATACTGACAACAGTCGTGGTCATCAGCGCACTCAATCCCACAAGCCGAATCTGCTGTGCAACAACAGTATCTACAATGGTCTCCGGCGGCACATCTTTTCCAAGATCCACTACCTCAAAACTGTAATTCTCCAGAAGAACTTTTACAATATTCTTGCCAATATCGTGAATATCGCCTTTGACTGTCGCAAGCACGATTTTTTCTTTTTTCTCCTGCACGTCTCCACTGTTCTCCAGCCCTTCTTTTAAAACTGCAAATGCTGTTTTTGCAGCCTCTGCGCTCATCAGAAGCTGAGGCAAAAAGACCGTTCCTTTTTCAAATCCCTTTCCCACGGTATCCAGCGCGGGAATCAAGTGTTCATTGATGATATCCAACGGCTTTTTCTCCTGCATCAGCACATTTGTAATCTGATGTGCTTCCTCTTTTAAGCCTTTTTCAATCGCAGCCTGCAGTGTCATCATCCCCCCTGCTGTCTGCCCTGTGCCGGTTGTAATACTTCCGGGCGCAGAAGCGAACTCTACATTAGCACTTCCGTAGCGTCCAATGTAATTTTCACAGTTCGGATCCAGATTCATCAGTACATGATACGCATAATAGGAACGCATCATATCTTCCGATGCAGGATTGATGATGCCGGCGCTTAATCCCTGGAACATGGCCATCGTATAAAAATTCGCATTGATGATCGGTCTTCCCGGCAGTCCAAATGAAATATTGGAAACACCAAGAACCGTATTCACACCAAGATCATACCGGACTCTGTGCAGTGCTTCCAGAGTAATCTTTGCCCCTTCCGGTTCTGAGCTGACGGTCATGGCAAGTACATCGATCACAAGATCTTTCTTGTCAATGCCATACTTTGCCGCCTCACGGATGATCTTCTCTGCAATTGCCACACGGCCGTCTGCCGTTTCTGGAATCCCGTCTTCATCCAGCGTCAGACCGATCACTACACCGCCGTATTTTTGGATCAGCGGGAATACCGCATCCATGGATTCCTGTTTTCCACTGACTGAATTCACCATCGGTTTTCCATTGTAGATCCGCATTGCCTGTTCCATCGCCTGAATATCCACGGTATCGATCTGCAGCGGAAGACTGGTCACACTCTGAAGCTCTGTAATGACTTCTTTCATCATCGATACTTCATCAATATCCGGCAATCCTACATTCACATCCAGAATATGCGCTCCATTATCCTGCTGCATGATCCCTTCTTTGAGGATATAATCCAGATCATGATCTTTGAGCGCCTGTTTGAACTTCTTCTTTCCCGTCGGATTGATCCGTTCTCCGATGATCCTGGATCCCGTACCAAGCATCACTGCCTGTCCGTAAGAAGATACGATCGTATGAACTTTTTTCTCCGGTGTTTTGATCAAAAGATCCTTACACTGTGCGATCATTGCCCGGATGTGATCCGGTGTCGTACCACAGCATCCGCCGATCACACAGGCTCCTGTTTCTACGATCATTTCCATCGTCTTTGCAAACTGCTCCGGCTCTACATCATAATAAGTCTCACCATCTCGCTGTTTCGGAAGTCCTGCATTTGGCTTGACAATCACCGGAAGAGACGTATATTCCAAAATCTCATGCAGGATCGGCATCATCTGCTCAGGTCCCATCCCGCAGTTGATCCCCAGTGCATCCACGCGCAGTCCTTCCAGAAGTGCAACTACAGAAGGTACATCCGCTCCGGTGAGCAGCTTTCCTCTCTCATCAAAAATAGTCGTCACAAACACCGGAAGGGTTGTATTCTCTTTCGCTGCAAGTACCGCTGCCTTCAATTCATAGGTGTCACTCATCGTCTCGATATGGATCAGATCTGCTCCGGCCTGTTCTCCATAGATCATCACTTCCTTGAAAGCTTCATAAGCGGTCTCAAATTCCAGATCCCCCATGGGCTTTAACAGCTTTCCGGTAGGGCCGATATCCAACGCGGTATACACTTCCCGGTTGTCTCTCACCCCCTGTTTCGCCGCTTCCTTCACATGAGAAACCGCAGAGAAAATAATCTCTTTTAAGGAACAGCTCTCATCGTGAAACTTCAACGCATTTGCTCCGAATGTATTGGTCAGGACAATATCACTTCCGGCTTCAAAATAACTGCGGTGAATCTGACGCACTGCCTCTGCATGCGTCAGATTCCAAGTCTCCGGCAATTCTCCGGGAAGAAGCCCCTTTGCCTGAAGCAAGGTTCCCATCCCACCGTCAAAAAATAAAAGTTCTTTTCCCAAGCGTTCTAAAATCATATCGTATCCCTTCTATATTCACAGTCCTTTTTTTCACAAATCTCGCAGCCCTGTATCGGACACCGCTCTTTGATACGGCTCATTCCGATCACTGCTGTCACCGATTTTGTCGGAGTCATCATAAAACTGTCCGTCATGGTCAGTCCGATCGTTTTTGCGCAGTCTAACATCTGCATCAATGGCTTCTGATACTGAATATCAAAATCTCCATATCCCGGACTGAACCTCGGACGCAGATACCAGCCTTCTTTTTCCTGCTGCTTCGCAATTTCTCTCTGACACGCATCACAGTATTCCTCCAGCATGGCCGCTGCGCAGGCCTGAAGCACCACTGCTTTTGCCATGTCTGTCAGAGATGCCCGCGTAATCAGCCGGTCTGCTCCTGTTCCCAGTGTCGCTCCAAAGAGAATCAGCTTCTCACATTGTTTTAAATTTCTGCCCAGACTTCTGCTCTTCATCCGGATATTTCCAATCTGAAAGCACTCCTCGCTCTGATGCTGTAAATCAAAAATACGGCAGATGGATTTTGGACTTACTGCAGATCTCAGACTCTCAAAAGAGTCTTTGATCAAAGCAAGTGTCTGTTCATCTACCGCATTTCTTCCATAGCCCAGATAACGGATAGCTTCTTTTGTCATTCTATCCATTACTCCGTCTCCTAACACTGAATGATTTCTGAAATATTATGCATGATAGCTGCTGCCACTTCCGGTCTGTTCATCGAATAAATGTGGATATTCTTCACTCCGTTTGCCAGCAGGTCAATGATCTGGTCGGTAGCGTATGCAATTCCTGCCTGTTCCATCGCCTTCGGCGAATCCCCGAACCGATCCAGGATTGCCTGAAATCTCCTTGGAAATACGGTTCCGGACAACTCACAGCTTCGTTTCATCTGTCTTGCGCTTGTGATCGGCATGATCCCCGGCAATACCGGAACAGTGATTCCTGCTTCACGAATACGGTACAGGAAATTATAGTGGATATCATTGTCAAAAAACATCTGTGTTGTCAGAAAATCCACACCACTGTCTACCTTTTGTTTCAGATACTTGATATCATCTTCTTTATGCTCATTCTCCACATGCCCTTCCGGATAACACGCAGCTCCGATACAGAAATCTCCATGTCTGCGGATCTCTTCTACGAGTTGACAGGCATAATGAAAACGATCCTCGCTCGGAAATACCATATCTTCTGAAATATCACCCCGCAATGCCAGAATGTTCTCAATCCCCTGTTCTTTCAGGCTGGCAATAACGCTGCGCACCTCATCTTTTGTGGAAGAAGCACACGTCAGATGTGCCAGGCTTTCTACGTGCAGATCATGTTTGATATAGGATGCGATCTTTGCTGTGTTTTTGCTGGTACCGCCGCCTGCCCCGTAAGTCACACTGATAAATTCCGGCTTTAAGCCTGCCATTTCTTCTGCTGCCCGAATTACTTTGTCATATCCCGCATCTGTCTTTGGCGGAAAAATCTCAAAGGAAATATGTATCCCGTCTTCTCTGAGTCTGTCAATAATCTTCATGCATTTTTCTCCTGTGTATATTTTGTCTATTCTCCAATAAGCTCTTTGTACAATGTCTCGTACTGTTTTGCAGAATTCTTCCATGAGAAATCCTGTTCCATCGCACGCTCTACAATCTTATTCCAGTCCCGCTTTTTGTCATAATAAATATGCTCTGCATACCGGATCGTGCCAAGCATCTCATGCGCGTTGTAATTGGAAAAGCTGAATCCCGTACCTGTCTTCTCGAACTCATTGTAAGGCTCTACCGTATCCTTGAGCCCGCCTGTCTCACGCACGATCGGAAGCGTGCCGTAACGCAGACTCATCAGCTGGCTCAATCCACATGGTTCAAACAGAGACGGCATCAGAAATGCATCTGCAGATGCATAGATCTTATGCGACATATCCTCTGAATAGAAAATATTGGCCGATACTTTATTCGAATATTTCCATGCAAAATGGCGGAACATATTCTCATATTTTGCTTCCCCGGTTCCCAGTACTACAATCTGTACTGCATCCTGGCAGAGCTCATCCATCACATAGTCAATCAGATCAAATCCCTTCTGATCGGTCAGTCTGGACACAATACCGAGCATCATCACCTTCGGATCCTTGTCCAGTCCAAGCTCCTCCTGCAGAGACAGCTTGTTGGAAACCTTGTTCTTGCGGAATGTATCGACCGTAAAACGTTTTGCGATCCGTGTATCCTTAAATGGACAGTACTCATCATAATCCAGTCCATTTACAATTCCACAAAGGTCATTGGATCTTGCACTCATCAGACCATCGAGACCTTCTCCAAAAAACGGTGTCTTGATCTCCTGCGCGTATGTCTGACTTACCGTTGTCACTTTATCCGCATAGACGATACCGCCTTTTAACAGATTGGCATCCCGGTATGCCTCCAGCTTATCCGGAGCAAAGTAATACTCCGGAAGCCCTGTGATCTGACGTACAGTGCTGGTGTCCCACACGCCCTGGAATTTCAGATTGTGGATCGTCATGACACTCTTGATTCCTCTGTAATATTCACCCAGAAATCTAAAATTGTCCAGATAAACCGGAATCAATCCTGTCTGCCAGTCGTGACAATGGATCAGCTCCGGACGGAAGTCGATCACCGGCAGGATACTCAGCACAGCCTTTGAGAAAAAGGCGAATTTCTCGATATTCCATCTCGGATCTCCGTCATACGGTGCAAATCCATTAAAATAATACTCGTTGTCAATAAAATAAAATGTGATTCCGTCCTGCACATATTTCAGAATTCCTACATAACGGTCTTCTCCCGCCAGATTCATATAAAAATGATCCATATATTCCAGCTGGTCCTTCCATTTCTGATTCATACAGGAATACTTCGGAAGTACCACCCGCACATCATATTTCTTTTTGTCAAAATATTTTGGAAGTGAACCGACAACATCGGCCAGTCCCCCTGTTTTGATAAATGGCACACATTCTGAAGCTGCAAATAAAATGTTCTTCATAGCTTTTCCTCCCATTTTCCTCCGTTTTACTAAGCCAGCATTTTTCTACATTATACTCCATTTCCCGAAGATTGCAAAGGTTTCTGTGTGGTTTATCTGTGTTTGTATTCCAACTGGATCGTATCTGCGATCAATGCTACGAATTCTGAATTGGTCGGTTTCCCCTTTCCGGTACTGACCGTATAACCGAACAGCTCATCCAGGGTATCCAGTTTTCCACGATTCCACGCTACCTCGATCGCATGACGGATGGCCCGCTCCACACGGCTGGATGTCGTCTGATACCGTTTTGCTACGGTTGGATACAGCACCTTTGTGATCGCATTTAACACATCCATATCCTGCACTGCCATGATGATCGAATCCCGCAGATAATGATACCCCTTAATATGTGCCGGAATTCCGATCTCATGGAGCAGGTTTGTCACTCTGTTCTCCAAATCCCCTTCTCTGATGTATGGAACCTGTGATGACAGTTCATCATTCCTCTTTTCGCAGCTTCTCACTGGTCTTCTGACTGTTTTTATCCGATTTAACAGCATTTCGTTGTTAAACGGCTTCATGATATAGTAATTTGCGCCTCGATTGAATGCATCTTCTGTAATCCGCTCCTGGCCGACTGCTGTCACTACGATAAAGTCCGGACGCTTCTGTACATTTTTATCCTGATTAATCTTCTCCATCACAGTCAGACCATCCATTTTCGGCATAATCAGGTCCAATAATACGACATCCGGCTGCTTATTTCGGATGATCTGACACATTTCTTCCCCATTTTTTGCTTTTCCTACAACATGAAGTTCTTTGTCCATGTTGATGATTTCCTCCAGAAGATCCAAAATCCGCTCATTATCGTCAGCAATCGCCACGTTTACCTGTTCCATAGTTCCTCTCCCTCTGTTCACTGCCTGAACTTTCAAACGCCACGCTTTCCATTATATCTGCCCTATCTGCCAAAATGCAAGAAAATCAGGGAGACCTTATTCGACAAAACTAGGCAGAAAGATTCGACAACATATTCTCAATAAAAATACCGTAGCCTTTTGCCGAATCCTGTACAAACACATGGGTAACCGCTCCGATCAGCTTTCCGTTCTGTAAAATCGGGCTTCCGCTCATCCCCTGTATGATGCCGCCGGTCGCATCAAGCAGTCTCTGATCTGTGATCTCGATCACCAGCCCTTTGTTGATTTCCTGTCCGGAATCGTCGATATCTGTCACCAAAATGTCGTAATTTTCTACTTCTCCGTTAACATAACAGCGAATCACAGCTTTTCCTTTTTGTATTTCTCCCCGCTCTGCCACCGGAACCATCTCCTGCTGCAAAAACAGTTTTTCTGCGGATTCAATCGTCCCGTAAATCCCCGCCTCCGTATTTTTATCTATGGTTCCAAGACGATTATAATGACTGTACACAATCATTCCTTCCATACTCCCCGGAATTCCGTTCTGTCCCTTTTGAATCGAATGAATACTGGTCTTATAAAGACTCCCCTGCCGTATCGACAAAAGCGCACTTGTATCCATATCATGAATTCCATGTCCCAGCGCTCCAAAAGCTCCGTCTCTGGTCATAAAGGTGATTGTCCCAAGTCCCTGCACATTGTCTCTCACCCAGATTCCCAGCTTATATTCGTCTGGTTTCGTTTCTACGGGTTTGACCGCAACTGTCAGCTCCTGCTGCCCTCTTCGCAGCGTCAGCGCCACCTGATCTTCGTCCAGTTCGGATAATTTCTGGAACAGTTCTTTTTTATTTTCAATCTTTTCATTATTCCATGCCACAATATAATCTCCCGGCCGCACCAGATTCTCTGCCGGCTGATACTGTTTTCCGTCTGCGCCAGTGATCTGGTCTGTACCAAGTACCATAACCCCATCCATCTCCATGTAAATCCCGACCGGCATGCCGCCTGGTATGACGCCTTCTTCCATGACTGCCTGGGTACTGGCTTCTCTGACCTTTTGTGTCTCCTTTTTGGGAGACATCGCACAGCCGGAGAGACACACAAGGAACATCAGAACAGCTGCCAGTTGCCTATACTTTCTTTTCATCTTTGTCACATCCTCTCTGCCAAACGTAAAAAACGGACACCAAAAGGTATCCGTTTTAGTATGTGACATTTTTTTATTTTCACACTGGAATTCTATACTCTCTTTGCCATTTCTTTCATTTCTTTTGCACTGTCCAGAATATTTTTCGTTACCTGGGCGCCGCCAAGCAGACGCGCCAGCTCGCCCACAGAAGCATCCTCATCCAACGGAAAAATGCCTGTTTTTGTCGTCGTCTGATCCGTCTGTTTTTGAATCAGATAGTGAGCATCGGCAGCTGCCGCAATCTGCGGAAGATGGGTGATACAGATCACCTGACGCTTCTGTCCGATGATATGCAGTTTTTCCGCCACCTTTCCAGCTGTGATTCCACTGATGCCGGAGTCGATCTCATCAAAAATCAGTGTTGGCGTGTCTTCTTTATCTGCCAGCACAGTCTTGATCGCCAGAAGGATTCTTGAGAGTTCACCTCCTGAAACCGTAGTTCCAAGCGGCTTTGGCGGCTCTCCCGGATTCACAGAAATAAAAAATTCCGCGTCATCCATTCCCAGAGCAGACATTTTTGCCTCTTGTAAGAAACGCATTTCCAGCTGTACATCCAGAAAATTAAGATCCTCAAGCCCGGCTTTGATCTCTTTTGTAAAGGAAATAGCTGCTTTTTTTCGAATCTTACTCAACTTTTCGGCACAGCTTTGCATTTCCTTTTGCGCCGCTTCGGTTTGAGACCGCAGATTTTCAATATAAGTCTCATAATGCTCCAGTTCATTTAGTCTCTGCCGTTTTTCCTCTGCGTATTCCAGAATTTCATTGACTGTATTTCCATATTTTGCCTTTAATCGATTAATCTCATTGAGGCGGTTCTCTGTCTCATAAAACTCTTCTTCTGAAAATTCAAAGCTTTTGGCATACTCCGAGAGTTCCCGGTTAAAATCATTGAGCAGACTGTCGATCTCCACCAGCTGTCCATACAGTGCATTTCCTTTTTCATCGAAATTTTCCACTTCCTGAAGGGAACGGATTGCACGGCTTAAGAGGTCGCTGGCGTTGTTTCGGTCATCTTCACTGGTGTACTGGTATGTCTGGACCACCGCACTGGTCAGGTCTTTACTCTGCGTCATCCTCTGGTAGATACTTTCCAGATCTTCGTCTTCCCCCATGCGTAAATGCGCGCTTTCAATCTCATGCAGTTCATACTCCGTCAGATCAATCTCTTTGCGCCGCTCCTTCTCTTCCATTCCAGATGCTTCCAGCCTGCGGCTGTACTCCTGATATGCCCGGTAAGCCAGGGCCATCTTCTGTTTTGGCTTTTCCACCTGCTCCTTGGCATATACATCCAGAAACGTCAGGTGATTGCGCTTATTTAACAAACGCTGATGTTCATGCTGCTCGTGAATATCAATCAGGAGACTTGCCACATCCCGCAGTACTCCCATCGTCACCGTCTCTCCATTGATCTTGCTGACACTTCTGCCTTCCATCAATTTCCGGCTTAAGATCAGCATCCCGTCTTCCGGAAAGATATCCATTTCTTCCAGCTGACGGATCAACTCCTGATTTTCAATTGAAAACATCAGTTCCACAAGTCCGAACCTGGCGCCCTTTCTGAGCATATCCGCATTGTATCTTCCGCCGAGTGCCAGATTCACGGAACCTAAGATAATGGATTTACCGGCTCCTGTCTCTCCTGTGAGAATATTGAGTCCCGGTCCAAAATCCACCTCCACCTCGTCGATCAGCGCCAGATTTTTTACATGTAAATTTTGAAGCATATTTTTTCCTATATCCCTTTTGACACAATCTTTCGAATCTTATCCATCACATGTTCCGTATCCTGTACGCTTCTGATCGCGCACATGATCGTATCGTCCCCTGCGATACACCCTACTACTTCTTTCCATTTCATGGCATCTACTGCGGCCGCTACCGCCATTGCCATTCCGGAAACGGTCTTGATCACCAGAATATTCTGCGCCATATCCATGGAAATATATCCGTCTCTGAGCACACGGATATATTTTTCATTCATCTCATCCTTTTCCGGTGCCAGTACCACATATTTCTGTCTGGAGCCGTCCACTGCCACTTTTGTAAGCCGCAGATCGCGGATATCTCTGGATACGGTAGCCTGAGTCACCTTAAATCCCTCTCTGTTCAAATATTCTGCCAGTTCTTCCTGTGTTTCAATGTCATGTTGTGCGATCAGTTCAATAATTTTTGCATGACGGCTTACTTTCATTGTATTAGTTTCCTTTCATCTTTTTTCTCATTGTCTTCATAAAGCTCTCTTCACTAAGTTTTGCAAGTCTTGTCACATGATCTGATCTTTTGATCGTGACACGGTCTCCAGTACCAAGGCGGAGCATATCTGCCCCGTCAAACGTCACCAGTGCCTGCTCGTCTTTTCCATATCGTCCCTGGCTGATCACAATCTCGATCGTATCTTCCGCCGAAAGCACGATACTGCTGGTATTCAGCGCATGAGAACAGATCGGCGTAATCACAAACATACTGGCTGTCGGTTCTACAACCGGTCCGCCTGCTGACAGATTATAGCCTGTCGTTCCTGTCGGAGTGGAGATGATCACACCGTCAGCCATATAGCTGTTGAGCAACGTTCCATTTACATAAACATCAAAGTGAACGATCCGAAGACTTCCATCTCTGGTAATCACGATGTCGTTGACTGCTACATTCTGATAACTGCTGTTGCCGGAAACCTCACCGGAAAGCATCATCCGCTCCTCAAATCCCACTTGATTTTTAAACAATCGCTCCAGCGCATATGAAAAATCCGACCGTTCCACTTCTGCCAGAAATCCAAGCGTCCCCAGATTGATCCCGATCAGCGGAAATTCATATTCTGCAAGCTCTCTTGCCGCACGGATCAGTGTTCCGTCACCGCCCAGCACGATCCCGCAGTCCACATTCTCCGGCACAGTTCCGGGAAAAATAAACCCCTGCTCATCTTCTTTTGCCAGAATACACTCTCTGCCATGCTGTTCTATATATTTCTGAATCTCCTTTGTAATCCCATAATCCGGATCTTTCATCAGATTTGTAATAATATAAAAACGCTCCATACCACACCTCTTATTTTGCAAGTGTCTCAAATGCCCGGTCCACAACCAGACTCAAATCTTCCAAGAGTGCATCCTCCACCGGATTCGGCCATTTTTTCAGATGGATCAGATATTCAATATTTCCCTCCGGTCCTTTGATCGGTGAAAAATCAATATTCAAAATCTTAAATCCGATGGACTGTGCATACAGCGCTACTTTCTCAATCACTTCATGGTGGGTACTCTTCTCGCGGACTACCCCTTTTTTGCCGACTTTTTCTCTGCCCGCCTCAAACTGTGGCTTGATGAGCGCCACGATCTCACCGTCTTCCTTCAGGTAATTCCGGATCGGCTCCAGCACTTTTGTCAGCGAAATAAAGGAAACATCAATGGAAGAAAAATCAATCGGTTCTCCCAGATCTTCGGGCACTACATAACGGATATTGGTCTTCTCCATACACACAACCCGCTCATCCTGTCTGAGTTTCCAGTCCAGCTGTCCTCTTCCCACATCGATCGCAAATACCTTTCTGGCGCCGTTTTGAAGCATACAATCCGTAAATCCGCCGGTGGATGAACCCACATCTGTACAGACTTTTCCATCCACACTGACGTCAAAGTTGGCAATCGCCTTTTCCAGCTTCAATCCGCCCCTGCTCACATAAGGGAGCACATGACCGCGCACTTCAATCTGCACCGTATCCGGAAATGTCGTTCCGGCTTTGTCCTCTCTTTGTCCTTCTACAAACACATTTCCTGCCATAATGACAGCTTTTGCCTTTTCTCTGGACTCTGCCAGATTTCTTTTTACAAGCAATACATCTAATCGTTCTTTCATGTCAATCTTTCCCTATCGTCACATAATCTGCAATAATCTGTTTTACAATCGTCTCCGCATCCAGTCCGACTTCCCTGCGCAGCAAGTCTACATTGCCGTGTTCTACATAATCATCCGGAATTCCGATGCACCTGACACCTACATCCAGCTTTGCTCTCGATACATAGTGAAGTACCTGTTCTCCAAATCCGCCGGACAATACATTTTCTTCAATCGTCACAAAAAGTCTGTGATCCTTTGTCAGAGTTTCCAGCATCTCTGTATCCAGAGGCTTTACAAATCTGGCATTGATCAGTGAGCAATGATATCCGATCTCTTTCAGTCTGTCACGCACCTGAACTGCCAGCTCTGCCATGTGCCCCACAAAGATCACCGCAATATCCTCCTCTTCATAAAGAATCTCACTTTTTCCATAGACGATCGGAGTACGAAACGCCGACAATCCCTCGTAAGCGGCGCCTCTTGGATAACGCAGTGCCACCGGATACTGGAAATCTGCACAAAACCGCACCATATCCGCCATCTCCCACCTGTTTTTCGGTGAAAGGATCGTCATATTAGGAATCATATTCAGAAATGACAGATCGAAAAGTCCCTGATGTGTCTCTCCGTCACTGCCCACCAGACCGGCTCTGTCCACTGCGATCATCACCGGCAGGTTCTGCAGGCACACATCATGAATCGCCTGGTCAAACGCCCGCTGCAAAAACGAGGAATACACCGCAACAACCGGCTTTAGTCCCCCTGCTGCCAGCCCTGCTGCAAAGGTCAGCGCATGCTCTTCTGCAATCCCGACATCAAAGAACCGATCCGGAAACATCCTTGCAAATCTGGCAAGTCCGGTTCCATCCGCCATGGCTGCTGTAATTCCGACTACTGCATCATTTTGCTTTGCAATATCACAGAATACTTTGGAAAAAATATCGGTATAGCTGTCCTTAGAGCTCTTCTCTTTTGCCTCCCCGGTCTCAATGTCAAACGGAACGATCCCGTGAAATCTGGATGGATTCTCCTCCGCGGGACCGTATCCCTTTCCTTTCTTGGTGAGTACATGAACCAGAACTGCATGATCTACCCGCTTGGCCTCCTGAAATGTCTTATACAGCTTTCGGATATCATGCCCGTCCACCGGTCCCAGGTAGGTGATTCCCATATCTTCGAAAAACATACCCGGAACAAATAATTGCTTGAGTCCGCTTTTCGTCTTTTTCATCTGGTACAGGATCTTCTCACCCTGTACCGGAATCTTCATCAAGGTATCCTCAACACCCTTTTTCAGTCCCGTATATGCCTCTGCCGTGCGCAGTCCGTTCAAATATCTGGACATCCCGCCCACATTTTCAGAAATCGACATATTGTTGTCATTTAATACAATGATAAAATTGCTTTTTAAACGGGACGCATTGTTCAGTGCCTCATATGCCATCCCTCCGGTCATGGCTCCATCTCCGATGATGGAGATCACGCTGTGCTCTTCCCCCTTGATATCTCTCGCCGCCACGTACCCGAGGCCTGCGGAAATAGAGGTGGAGCTGTGTCCGGTATCAAATGCGTCACATTCACTTTCCTTTCGCTTTGGAAATCCGCTCATGCCGCCATATTTTCTCAGATCGTCAAATCCGGCGCGCCGTCCTGTCAGGATCTTGTGTGTGTAGGACTGATGTCCCACATCCCAGATCATCTTATCCTGCGGCAGTTCAAACGCCAGATGCAGCGCCATCGTAAGCTCCACCACACCGAGATTCGATGCCAGATGCCCGCCTGTGACACTGATTTTCTCCACAAGAAACTGACGGATTTCTTCTGCCAGCTTTTCCAGCTCCTCCGGCTTTAACTGTTTGATATCATTTTCTTTTTGAATCTTTTCTAATAGCATAAGGTATGCCCCCTTATTTTTCCCTGTATATCAATGACTCCAGCAAAATCTCCAGATAATCATCTGTTGGATTCAGTGCTCTTAAGTCTGAGATGGCTTTTCTGGACAAATGCTCCACCTCCTGTTTGGCCACATCCAGCCCTTTCCACACAACATACGTCATTTTTTCATTTTTCTCATCGCTGTGCACCGGTTTTCCGAGCACTTCAGTGGTACTGATCACATCCAGAATATCATCCTGGATCTGAAAAGCCATTCCCACTTTTGCTGCAATCTCTTCCACTGCCTGTACACACTCATCGTCCGCTCCTGCCAGAACTGCTCCGATCATCATGGAAGCCTCGATCAGAGCTCCTGTTTTTAAACGGTAGATAAACTCCAGCTTCTCTCCGTCAATTTTCTTACCGGAAGATTTTACATCCACCACCTGACCGCCGATCATTCCGTAGATCCCTGCTTTTTGTCCAAGGATACGGATTGCTTTTCCGATCAGAAGACTCTTCTCTGGCGCCATCTCAAATGCCGATGCCGCTGTCTCAAATGCATAATTGAGAAGCGCATCCCCTGTCAGGATTCCCATATCTTCCCCATATACCACATGGGTCGTCTTTCGTCCCCTGCGATACTCATCATTATCCATGGCAGGCAGATCATCATGAACAAGGGAATAGGTATGGATCATCTCAATGGCAGCCATAAACGGCTCGATCACCCTGTCCGCTCCGCCAAACATCCGATATGTCTCCTGCATCAGCATTGGGCGCAGACGCTTTCCCCCTGCCAGCATACTGTAGCTCATGGCATCCATGATCACTTCCTGATACCCCTGCACCCTGGGCAGATATGCTTTTAAAATCTGTTCGATCTGTGCTGTTTTTTCTTTTTGTATCTCCTTAAAACTCATGAACTTCTCCATTCTCGTCCAGAACCTGAACTTTCTTTTCTACTGCGTCAATGGTCTCATTACACTGCTTTAACAGCTGCATTCCCTCATTATATAATGCAAAAGACTCTTCCAGAGTAATGTCTGACTTTTCCATGTCAGCTGTCACTTCTTCCAGTCTTGCAAACAATTTCTCCAGACCGGGTGTATTCTGTTCCTGATTTTCCATGTCTGCCTCCTTTATGCGTGATATTGGATTTCTTCTGTCATTCCTTTTACCTGCGCTTCGAGCATTCCGTCCGATACATAAATACGGATCGCATCTCCTTCTTTTACATCTGCAATCTGCCGCACCGGGCGGCCTTTCTTATCTTCTACATAAGCATATCCCTGGTTCAGCTTTTCCAGCGGGGATAATCCCTTCATCTTTTCCACATAAAGAGCAAACTGGTGTCTCTTTTGCTGAAGGATCTCTTCCATCCGGCTGCGCAGCTGCAGTTCCAGATCTGAGGCATACTGCCTGTTCTCAAGGAGCTTCTGCCTTGGGTGAAACAGCCGCAGTTTCAGTGCCGCCTGTTTCAAATACTGACGGTTCTGTTCCGCCTTTTTCAAAACCGCACTGCTCAAACGCATCTGATACTCCTTCATCAGATTCTCTGCAGCCTGATATTCGTATACCGCAAGCTCTGCAGCCGCAGAAGGAGTCGGAGCCCGAAGATCCGCCACATAATCCGCGATCGTCGTATCCGTCTCATGCCCTACTGCGGAAATCACAGGCACCCGGCTCTCAAAAATCGCACGCGCAACGATCTCTTCATTGAATGCCCACAGATCCTCGATCGATCCGCCTCCGCGTCCCACGATCATAACGTCCACATCTTGTTCTTCCAGCATCCGGATTCCCTGTACGATACTTTCCGCTGCGCCTTCTCCCTGCACCTTGGCAGGACAGAGGATCAGCTGTACATACGGATTTCTTCTGGCGGCAATATTGATGATATCCCGCACCGCAGCTCCCGAAGATGCAGTCACGATCCCGACTTTTTTTACAAACTGCGGAATCGGTCGCTTGTACTCCTGTGCGAACATCCCCATCTCTTCCAGCTCTTTTTTTAACGCTTCAAACTTTAAGTACAGCTCTCCTGCTCCGTCCAGAATGATCTCTCTGGCATACATCTGGTATCTGCCATCCCTCTCATAGACACTGACCGAGCCGAGAACAACCACCTGCTGTCCTTCCTGCATACGAAAAGAAAGCCCTGACCGTGAGCCTGCGAACATCACGCAGGCTATCGTGCCGGACTCATCTTTTAATGAAAAATATATATGCCCTGATGGATGATATTTACAGTTGGACACTTCCCCTTTGACGTACAGCCGGTTCAGCATAAAATCCTGTGTAAACATATTCTTGATATAGGCATTGACCTGTTTTACTGTGTAGACATTCTTCAACATCTGTCCGCCCCGCCATCTTTAATCTGCAATCTTGGCAAGTACTCCGTTTACGAATGCAGGACCTTCTTCCCCGCTGAATTTCTTCGCAAGTTCCACTGCCTCATTGATTGCAACTTTTACAGGAACATCATCATCCCACTTGATCTCATAAACCGCAAGTCTGAGGATCGCCAGATCGACCTTGTTCATTCTGGAGGTTTTCCATCCTGTTGCTTTTTCATTCAAAATCGCATCGATCTCTTCCAGCTTTTCGATCACTGCTTCCAGCTTTTTCTGTATGTACTCTTTATCCTTCTCTTTTGCGCTTGTCAGCTCTTCAAAGTACAATTCCAGATGCTTTGGCATCTCTTCTAATGTATTAAATTCAATCTGGAACAACATCTTAAAAATGTGCTCCCGAAGTTCTGTTCTTACCATATCGGCTCCTTCCGTCCCTTATGCTTCTTTCGTCCATATTTCTTTTTGCAGGGCTTTTGCTTTTTCTAAAACAGAAAAAGGATGTCCTGCGACATCCTTTATTATACTACAGCTGTCCTGTCTTTTGCAATGAATTTCTATTTTGCAGACTCCTGACTCTCCATCTCCACGCCTGCCACTTTCACATTGACATCCGCAACTTCCAGTCCTGTCATATTCTCCACAGCGCTCTTTACTTTTTCCTGTACCTTGGCAGATACATCCATGATGCTGTAATTATACTTCATATTCAACGCCAACGATACCGTCACAACGCCTTCCAGCACGTCTACTTTCACACCTTTGGAAAGATTCTTCATTCCCAGTCTGCTGATCAGCTCGTTGGTAATATTGCCTGCCATAGATGCCACACCTTCTACCTCTGTAGCGGCAAGTGCTGCGATAATCGCAACCACTTCATCTGCTATTTTTACTTCTCCCATGCTGGAGTCATCCTGTATTGTATAAATATTTCTTTCGTCCTTTGCCATGATAAGACCCTCCTGTTTGTGTCTACTGTTTGCGCTAATCTTCTTTTCATATTATATCAGACATGCCCTGCATTGACAAGGGTCATGAGCGCCCGAATTCTGACAGGATCAGCCCTTCGTTCCGCTCCTGTGTCATCCGGATGCTCCACTCATGTGTAAAGAGAAGCAGCGGTCTGTCTTTGAGATCCTTGATCTTCTTCATGTCCGAAGTTCCGACCAGACGGTTCATATCGATCTCTTCATTTTCGATCCAGCGGATATACTCATACGGCAGATTTTCCAGACGAATCTCCACCTTGTATTCATTTTCCAGGCGGTATTTGAGCACATCAAACTGAAGGACACCGACTACTCCTACTATAATCTCCTCCATACCTGTATTATATTCCTGGAAGATCTGGATCGCACCCTCCTGCGCAATCTGGTTGATTCCCTTAACGAACTGTTTTCTCTTCATCGTATCCACCTGACGCACTCTGGCAAAATGCTCCGGCGCAAAGGTCGGGATTCCTTCATATACAAACCGCTCCTTTGAAGTTGTCAGCGTGTCACCAATCGAAAAGATACCCGGATCAAATACTCCGATGATATCTCCGCCATAGGCTTTGTCAATCATTTTTCTCTCGCTTGCCATCATCTGCTGCGGCTGGGAAAGGCGTACTTCTCTGCCCCCCTGGATATGATACACATTCATCCCGGCTTCAAACTCACCGGAACAGATCCGCATAAACGCGATCCTGTCACGGTGTGCTTTATTCATATTGGCCTGGATTTTAAATACAAATGCCGAAAAATCTTTTTCCTTCATCGGGTCGATCGGTCCCTGATCTGACATTCTCGGAAGAGGAGACGATGTCATTGCAAGGAAATGCTGCAAAAATGTCTCCACTCCGAAGTTGGTCAGTGCAGAACCGAAAAATACCGGAGAAAGTTCTCCTTTGCTCACCAGCTCCTGATCAAACTCCGCAGCCGCTCCGTCTAAAAGCTCAATCTCTTCTTCCAGTGTCACTTTTGCTTCTGTACCGATCAGCCAGTCGATCTCCGGGTTGTTGATATCTACCTTTTTGACTTCTCCCACAGAAGTTCCTTTTTTCGTATCCGAGAACAGCTCGACCTCCTGCTTCTGACGGTCGAACACTCCTTTGAATTCTTTTCCGGAGCCGATCGGCCAGTTCACCGGGCAGGTTGCAATCCCCAGCTCTTTTTCGATCTCGTCAAGAAGATCGAATGTATCCTTGGCTTCCCGGTCCATTTTGTTGATAAATGTAAAAATCGGAATATGGCGCATCACACAGACTTTAAATAATTTTCTCGTCTGGGCCTCCACACCCTTGGAGGCATCAATGACCATCACCGCAGAGTCTGCAGCCATCAGTGTACGGTAGGTATCCTCCGAGAAATCCTGATGTCCCGGTGTATCCAGAATATTGATGCAATATCCGCCGTAATTAAACTGCAGCACAGACGATGTAACTGAGATACCTCTCTCCTTTTCAATCTCCATCCAGTCGGAAACCGCATGCTTTGCGGTCGCCTTTCCCTTTACGGAACCTGCCTGATTGATTGCTCCTCCATATAAAAGAAACTTCTCCGTCAATGTCGTCTTACCGGCATCCGGATGGGATATAATGGCAAATGTCCTTCGTTTTTCTATCTCCTTTGTAATATCTGACATCTTACTTCTTCTCCTGTTCTATAAAACTTCACATGTCCTTTTAGTGTATCACAAGCATTTCTCTGCCGCAATCCAAATTTCTTTATTTTTCGGCTTCTGCAGTCTCATGGATCGGTGTGATGACGATCTTTTCCGGAGCAATGTTTGTTTTTCTGGTCACGATATCCTCGATCTGGGCACGATTTGCATCTGTTAATTCCGCTGCATTCACCACAATATCCGCAGAATCAGCGGTCAGACTGACAACAGATTCAGAAAAGCCTTTCGATGCCATCAATGTCTCCACCGCCACTTCCTGCTCTGAAAGCTGTGTCATCTGCAGCATCTGTGCGATCGCATCCTTCTTTTCTTCTTCACTGATATTCGCGTTGTCAATGATCGCCTGGAGCGTTTCTTTGTTCTGCGAACGCATCTGTTCTCTGGCAACTTTTGCCTGCGCTACGGTATTTTCCGCCTCACCGCTGGTCAAAACAGCCTCCCCCGGTGTCCCCTCCACTTCGGAATCATTGCTCGCAATCTCTCCGTCTGTCTCCAGATCTTCTGCCGAGATATCCAAAAGTTCCTGATTGGCGGTTCCGGCACTCGCCTCTTTTGCCCCATCTTCTTTTGCTCCGAACAGGCGTCCTGAATAGTTCAGATATCCTGCGATCGCGATCATCACCGCCAGCGCTGTAATAATGATCTGGTTTTTCTTAAATAATCGTTTCAAAATCATATCCTCCTCTTTTTCCTTCTGTTTTATGCATTTGTCCGTTTCATTATTTTAATCTTATGCGCCTCCACTCCGAATAATGCCTGCACTGCCTCTGTCAGATTTTTTACCACGACCGGATCATCTCCTCCATCAGCTGCAATCACCATTCCCTCAATCTCCGGCGCCATTTCCTTACTCACATAAGGCGTCTGTGTCCCATCGGATTTCTGCTCATAAATACTGGTATGACTCAGCGAACGATCTTCTGAAACCCTGCTCCCTCCTTTACTGTCTTCCTCTGTGATTTCATTTTCTTCCCTCTGGCTGTCCTTTTCCACCACTTTCTCTTCCGAAGATTTCAAGGTGAGCATCACCTTTACTTTCCCGACTCCCTCCACGCATTCCAGGGTATCTTCCACCCTTTTTTCCAGCAATCTTTCATACTGTTGTTCTGTCGCCTCTCCCCCTTCTGTTTCCGTTTCTTCCTGTCCCGCCCCTGTCCCGATTTCCGGATCTTTCTGATCCGGAACCGGGGAAACGACCACCACCAACAGGATTCCTGCCAAAAGCAGGATCAAAAGCTGCTGTTTTGCCGGCAGTTTTCCTTTTTTTCCAAATCCGGAAATCCACTGCTTCCATTTATTCTCCAATCTGAATCTCCTCCACTTCAATCTGCTCCTTTTCTTCCGTCTCCAGGGTCATCTCTCCCTTTCCTTCTTCCTGCTTCTCCCGGATTTCTTCCAAAAAAGAAGCGCTCTCCTGTTCCATGTTCTGTTCCTGTACCCGACTTCTAAAACTGTCCTCCATATCGGTCAGCCTTAACAGCGGAGTCATCAGAAGAATGATCAGTACCAGTCCGGAAAAGAACCGGATATATTTTTGGTACGATTCCTGTGGAAGTGCCTGCAAAATGGCGCTGACAAGAATCAGATAGACCGCCAGATCCTGAAGCCACTGATAGAGTTCTTTCAAGGTCTTCTCCCTCCTTTTACGTGGCAGAAGCCGCGACCACAGCGATGGTCAGCAAAAACAAAATCCCTGTGGTCGCCATTACTTTCACAAGCATTTCATATCCCTCACTGACCCCTCCGATACATGCTGTAATTCGTTTGTCCGATATCGGCTGGGTCACCGCCGCCACCGTTTTATACAAAAACGCCAGAAGAAGAAGCTTCACGATCGGGATAATGCAGATACCCGCTGCGATCACCGCGCCTGCCATTCCAATCCCGTTTTTTATCAGAACTGCCGTTCCAAGTACGACATCCATCACGGAACCTGCCATGTTTCCAAGTCCCGGTATCGCCTCCACTGTTTTTGTAACAAAACTTCGTTTCAGGGAGTCAAGTGCAGGAGAAAGGATTCCCTGTACGACATTGATCCCGATCACACACGCCAGCATGGTCTTTAGCGTCCAGCCCGTCAGTTTTTCCAGAAGCTCAGCAAACTGCGACAAAAATTCTTCTCCGGTAAGATTGCCCATCACCTGGATCATCATATAGACATTGACGAGAGGCACCAGAAAATTCAGGATTACCGCCTCTGCCAGAAAGATCAGAAATAGTACCACCTCAAAGAAAAACATGGATGTCACACTTCCGGAAGCTGCTGTAACTGCTAAAAAATACGTCGGACAAAGCACCTTCATAAATTCCAGCAGGAAGTTTAACGAAGTCTCCATCTCGGATACTGCCAAGCGGAACCCGTTCAGACAAAGTGCAATAAGCAGCATATAAAGAATATAAAACGCAATCTCTGAAGCCTGACGTTCTCCGAAGGCGCCGGAAAAATTTGCAAACACCGCAGCAATCACCGCGATCAAAATCAGATATACCAGAAGTTTCCGATGTGTCTGCAGTTCATAGAAAAACTGATCGAAAAGAAAGCCTGTAAACTGCTCCCCCGCTTTTTTCAAATCACCTGACACAAGCGTCTCCACAACATCCCGGAAGGTCATTTTTTCCCGTGGAAACATCTTTTTCAGACTGTCATCGAGATCTGAAAAATCAAATTCATCCAACAGCTCTTCCTGGGTGATCTGCAGGCTTTCTTCCTCTTCTGCAGCATACGCTGTATGTACCGCCCCAAACAGGCACAGGCTCAAAAAAAGAATGCCGAATATCCCATATTTTCTCATAGCAGAAACTCCTGAATTGTTTCCAAAAGGGCAAGAAGGACCGGCATCCCCACCACAAGGATCGCCAGCTTGCCAAATATCTCGATCTGGGCTGCAATCGCCTGATATCCGGCATCTTTGCAGATTCCGGAAGAAAACTGTGCAATGTACGTGATGCCGACCATTTTGAGCATGATGGCAATATATTCCGTATCAAGAGTCAGAAAGCTTTGAATCTGTTCCACTGCCCGAATAAACACTTCCAGTTTTCCCACAATGCAGAAAAAAAGAAAGATGCCTGCCGCCAGATTTATCAGAAATCCGTACTCCGCTCTTCCTCCTTTGAGCTGAATTGCCAGAAGAACCGCCACCATCGCGATCAGACCGACCTGCAATACACTCATATCCGCCTCCCTCTTCACAGTGAAAACAGGCGCTTCATGGACGCAAACAACTCATAAATATATGGGAGCACCCAGGACAATACCAGAAGCAGACCTGCAAAGCTTGTCAGAAACGCCTGTTCTTCCCTTCCGCTGTGTTTTAATACCTGGCTCAAAATAGAAACCAGAATGCCGACTGCGGCAATTTTAAAAATAACACCAATCGTCATGAATTCCTCCTGTCTGATTTCCCGGCAAAATTCTTCTTAAAATAATACGATCACCAGGAACAATCCGCTCATCACGCCGAGCCAGTTTCCGATTCTCTTTTTTGCCGTGATCTCCTGCCGGGTTTCTTCGATTTCTGCCCCCAGATTCTCAAGATACATCTGCATACTTGTTCTGCCTGTCCTCACATCCATCTGTCCAAGATACATCCCCACCTCCGAAAGTTCTCTCATATGCCTGCTCTTAAGATGAAGCTCCTTTAATTTTGTTTCCGTGCACACCTCCCAGATCCCCCGAAAACTCTGCCCGCCTCTTGCCTCCACCCTTCTTTTGAGATCCAGCATCCAGCTGCGATAAGGCTCCTGCACCCGGTTTGCAGTTTTTCCAAAAACCTCAAAAAGAGGTGCGCCGCTGTATTCGATTTCTCCCTGGATCAGTTCCAGAATATGGCGGATGTACATCAGTTTTTCCAGATACTGCTGCTGTTCCACGCCATATAAAAATCCCCCTGCCGTGGTTGACAAAAGAATCAGAATGCAGCCGATCAGTTTCTGCATAAAAGACTCCCCCGCTCATCGAAAATCTCTTTGATTTCTCCCGGATGTTCTCTGTTCTCCAGTACCACATAGCGCTCAAAGCGCCGCTGTCTCACCAGTTCCCCCAGTCCCGGCTTGGACGCGATCTCTGCCATCGAATTCCCATGTACACTGGCGATCAGCTTACAACCGCACTGCATAGCATACTCTACGGCACGGATCTCCTCCTGTGCCCCGATCTCATCCACAGCCAGAACTCTTGGGGACATCGATCGGATCAGCATGATCATACCCTCTGCTTTTGGACAGCAATCCAGAATGTCCGTCCTGCTCCCCAGATGATTCTGTGCCACTCCCAGATAACAGCCTCCGATCTCGGAGCGTTCATCCACAACCCCTACCGTGCATCCTTTCACATGCGCATTCCCGTCTGAAATCTGCCGGATCAAATCCCGGATCAGCGTTGTCTTTCCACCACATGGCGGAGAGATGATCAGTGTATGACATACCTCTCTGTTCTTTGTGATCATCGGAAGCAGCCTGTCCGCACATCCGGGAATTTCATGTGACATCCGGATATTTACAGACGAGATATGCTGCAGACTTTTCACCTTTTCCTGTTCTAATATTGCTTTTCCTGCCACCCCCACACGATGTCCTCCTTCCACTGTCAGAAATCCCTGCCGGATTTCATTTTCATACGCATAAAGGGAATAATGACTGCTGTATTCCAGCGTCTCCTTTATCTCTTCTTTTGTCACCATATGCTTTTTCGCCCGTCCTGCAGGCAAAAATAATTCTTCTCCCTGATACAGGATCAGAAGCGGCTGATCTGTTCGCAGCCGGATCTCCTGGAGCTTTCCATAGTCCAGGTGCGCTTCCTCCATCACCTTGCGGATTCCGGCCGCCAGAATGTGAAGGATCTGCTGTTTTCTTCTCTCTTCATTCATCTTGTCCACCTCTTTATCCCATGTATATGAGAGAAGTGAAAGTTTATTCCTGTGGGTTTGAAAAATTTTTAAGTTTACAGGTTTACCGGCTATTCAGAATTGGGATAACGGGAAAGTTTTGGGGGCAGATGCAACTCGTGCGAGTCACATCTGCCCCCTATTTAGAACGATCTATTTCCCGACAGCCCCAAATATGTATTTTCTATTGTTCTTCTTTGCCCGCTGCCCTCTCTTCTCCCATCTCTCGGATCATTT
>OATI01000254.1_pt1 | contig 58004 bp, 47 predicted proteins | sample 1494981 | NCBI WGS metagenome assembly OATI01 (sample SAMEA2579952, study PRJEB22360) | human gut metagenome
ACAGACAAAGGAAAATGAGAAAAGTTAGTGTTTTAAGGGGTGGGAAACTTTAGTAAATAATTCCACTTATAAATATGTAGGTGGAATTATTTCATACTTATTTGAAGGATAATCAAAATAAATCCATACCTTTGCAGCGGAATTAGGATCTGATTTATATTAGTGGATATAAAAAAAGTAGTAATTTCACAAAGAACAAATTAACAAATTTATATTTATTTTTAAATTAAAAATTTATAAATCATTAAATATAAAATTAGATGAAAAAGAATTTGTTTTTTAGTGAAGTGAATAATGATTCAACATTAAGACCACTTATGCTTTCTCCAGACTCAACAAAGGAGCTAAATCTATTTCACGCACAACTTACCAAATTAGTATTTCAATCACAAGGTATAATCTATTTTGAATATCTTGATGATGAACCATTACGAATTACCAATGATGAATTTAAAAAACGTGTTTATAAAGCGATCAATTCATCTGAAGGTGAAAATCTTCGTAAAAAAAAAGAAATTAGTAGCGAACAGCACTATCAATTAGAAAGTGATGAGTTAAGAATATTAGCTGATATTAACGCTCAATACGAAAGCTACCAAAATACCCCAAAAGCAACAAACTCATACTCAAAGTTTTTTTCAGAAAAATAAATGAGGATAAGTATGTCAAAACACACTCAGTCTTACTCGCATAACGAGGGAGCTGAAAGGTATAGTCATAGACATAGCCCTATTGACTTTCAACCATACTTTTATGAATATGAGTAATTATCATCAGTTCATATCTACCCACTTTCATTAAAAATAAAACTTTAAAATTTATAGCATAATGGGAAAAAAAATCAAATTACAAGAGATAACAGCTTTAAAAATAGGTCCCTTTTCTGTTTCTAGTAGTGGGCGTAACGCTGTAAAAAACATAGGAAAAGCTTGCATTATTGGCGGTCTGACGGTAGTTGGAGTAATAGCGATAAAAGAAGGAATTCAATATTATTTTTACAAAAAGAAACAATTTGATAATAAATCCAAGTCCACTCCAAATAAGGATGAAGCAGTCCTCCCAGTAAACGACAGTCATGCTCCTTATGAAGAAACACTTGGTGAAATAATCAACAAGCCAGTCAGTGTAGAAAGCACCAAATTATTGGGTGACCTCATACACATTGGTGAAACTTGTGTGCTTTACGCCTCTACTGACTCGGGTAAAAGTATCCTTGCTATTCAGATTGGAATAGACATAGCTGGTGGATACAAGTCGAAGTTAATCCCAAACAGCACAGCAAATACTCCGCAAGATGTCTACTATTACGACAGCGAACTTAGGGATGCCGACATACAGTATCGTTACGGAAAAGCAGGCAAAACTCTGCCCAATAACTTTTACCGGATTTCAGACTGCCATATTAAGGATTTAGACGCACTATTAGAGGATATGAACAATCGTGTTGAAAAAAGAAAGTTAGATTGTACACTCATCATCGACAATATCACCCAGTTTTGTGGCAGTATGAGTCCCCAAACCATAAACAACTTCTATAGTAATCTGAGAGCCTTAAAATCTATTTGGAGGAAGAGAGGACAATGTGTAACCCTCCTACTAGTTGCGCATACGTCTAAATTCTGTTCTCCGTACAAGCCAGTAGAATTAAAAGACATATCAGGCTGTTCTAACCTCTGTAATTTTGCTAATGTTGTTATAGCTTTAGGTACGACTAGTCAGGGAAAAGATAAAAGGATCCTCAAAAGTTTAAAAGGGAAATTCTCTGGAAAGAAAGAAGAAGTTGCAATAGTTAAAATTGTAGAAGAACCTTATCTTCATTTTGAATATGATTGTTCAATGTCGGAAACCGATGCCTTATCTGACAGACCTAAACAGCGTAAATCAGATTTCCATCTGTCCCATAAGTCGAAAGTGGCACCTACAACCATCCGGCAAAAGAAACAAATGCCAGACTTGCTAACACAGAGTAAAACCAAACTTACACCAGAGGTGGAACAGGAGATTCTCACCCTACGTGGAAAAGGATACTCTGTCAGGAAAATAGCAGATCATATGAAACTGTCAAAATCTACTATTGACCGTGTGGTTCAAAAGCATAAGGACAGTGGAGAATCCGGTGCGGATGTTATTACGGATGCATAATTACCCGATAATGTTGCCTGATAGAAAGCTTACACTCTATAGGGTTTTTGCGTAATAATATAACAAAGACTGGAATTCAAAGAATGAGTTTCAGTCTTTTTGTTTATCAGAAAATTCTTAAGTCTATCCATTGTCCCTTTGTCCCAAAACAGATGATACCTACTGTCCCAAATATCACATTTATCTGTATTTTAAATATGCAATTTATATAAAACGCACTCAAAAATTATATTTTTCACCGATCCTCCACAGACACAATTACGTACATAAATAAAACTCAACGCACACAGTTGTCATCGTTATCAAGTTCTTATTATAAAACAGAAATTCCACATTACTTACATCACATAGACAAATTCACCAAATATGTATATTTTCTGGGACACCTTAATGGGACAGCCGAATGAAAAGAGAATTTGAGATCTCTCCCCAAAATAAGCTTGGCTGTTTCCCCTCACCTTTTCTAATAAAAATAGCGATTTCGCCCTTTAAATCCCTTGAAAGCTTGATATGTGTATGAAACCAAATGTTACACTGTCCGGTAAGAACGATAGTTCTATGCTAGACCGTCAGGGGAAAGACTGTCCTGATGTTATCAAAAAAACAGTCTTAAAGATACCAAAGAAATACCGAGATGATATAAAGGGGTTACAAGAGAGATATGATCTGCGTGTTGGTGCGATGATCCAAATATCTCTTAAAGAGCTTGGGGGGATATGTGAAAGAGATTATCTCAAAATTGAATCCTACCGTGGATTAAAGAATTTCCTTCTGCGTGCCTTTGGGATTACTCTGAATATCTACTCACAAAAGACAAGGCATACAGAGGAAGATGAGTATATAACAACATTAAAATCATAAATAGAAGATGAAAAATATCAATAAAAAACAGCCATTTGAAAAATCGATAAATGGCAGAACAATGCGATATGCATACAAGTATAATGTTTGGATAAACAAAGAGGGTACGTATGTATATAGAGAGTATAAAGATTCAAGTCTAAATCGTCCATTGGTGATTCATACCCGAGCAGAAGGCTCCAAATATCTGGATACGAAAAGTCATGGAAAAATCCCTTTAGACGAAGCTGTTGCAATCTGTTTCAGACCTATGCCGCAAGACGGTAAGAAATACGCTCTGACCCACAAGGACAATGATTTGGGTAATTGTAACGCCTCTAACCTTGAATGGAGGATTCCCCAATTGCAGGTAAAAAAATCTCTACCGACTGATAAAGAGAGAAAACTAGATAATGGTTTGATTGTAAGAGTGGATGGTACAATACTCGACAAAAAGAAAAAACTTGCTGTTATTACAAATGTTGGCGATGCAGATACAGATCGTTCCTGCGTAGCCGTAGAACCTTATGTCCGTTATGACAGAAAAAATAGGTATAAAAGGACGGAAGAGAAACATTCGTATATCGATGATCTCATGGTTGCAGCAGAGTTTGTAGAAGGCGATAAATCATCTATGTGTACCCCGAAGGTTTTGCATAAAGATCTGGATTATCTGAATTTTAACTCTTCGAATCTGAGGTGGGTAGAAGAAGCTAGTCAGGAGTATCAAGATTATATGAAAAAGAAAAAGGAGGATATGGATCAGTTAACTATCAAGGGGAATCCCAATCATCCTAATCCTTTAATGAAATTTTAAAATAATGTGATGGGGTTAGCTAGAGGCAAATAGCTATGGAACGGAGTGTAAAAGTATACATAGCTTCCAAAGGAAGTATAAAATGTAAATAAAAAAGTGTGCAAAAAGAGTACTTTTGCTTAAAGAGTAAGCTTTTTTGAAGAATAAAATATTTACATATATCCTATCGGCTATGTCATACTCACTACTTTCGTATACTTCTCTGTCTCCAACTTTCCCCATTAATTTTATAAAAGTATGAATAAAATAACATTAAACGTACCTGACGGGATTGAACATCTGTCAGAATGGCAAGAACTATGGAATACTTTGCCAACCAATCAACATTATATATTAAATAAAAGGATATGCGGATGCGGAGCAACAGAGGCTTATATTAGATCCGACAAGAAAGTTATATTAGCCAGTCCCCGAAAGCACCTTCTCTATAACAAGTATTCCCAACACCTGAAAGATAACCTTCACCTTTATCGATTCACAGGTGATAAGAAGAAGTATTTTGAGAGCAGAACAACTTCACCTACTGATATACTCGCTTTCAATGATAGCCTAACCGGATATATTAAGAGTGGAGGGAACAAGATACTTACTACCTATGATTCGCTTAGGAAAATCATGGAAGCTCTAAAAGATTCTGGCGAAGATTTGTCTCAATGGATAGTAGTAGTAGACGAATTTCAGGCTATATTTTATGATTGCCAATACAAGGCAGTTACAGAATATGAATTATACCAAGTGCTCCAGAGATTTTCTACTGTTGTCTATCTGTCAGCTACGCCATACTTGGAATCATATCTAGATAAGATAGAGCAATTTAAGGATCTATCCGTATATGAGCTTCTTTGGTCGGAAGCTATGACACAGTTGCCTAATGTTGAAGTTGTGAAATCGAAGAAGTTTGTATCAGAACTATGTTCCGATCTGATTGAAAAGTATCGCTCCGGTAATGGAAAATCAACGATAGTAAATGGGCAAACATTTATTGCGAAGGAAGCTGTATTCTATATAAATAGTGTTACCGAGATTAAGAAGATAATTAGAAAGAATAACCTTAAGCCGGAGGAAGTCACTATAATATGTTCTGCCAAAACAGAAAATCTCAATAAGCTGGATAGCCTGTCAAGAGATACCGGAATGAAGTTTAACATTGGTGATATACCGAGAAAGGGTGAAACACATAAAATGTTTACATTTTGTACTTCTACTGTATATGTCGGTGCAGATTTCTATTCTACCAATGCCTATTCCTATATATTTGCTAATCCACAAGTTAGTTGTATGACTATAGATGTTTCGGTGGATCTCCAGCAGATAGTGGGGAGGCAGCGACTTGAAGAGAATCCGTTCAGAAATTCAGCTACTCTTTATTTTAGAACTAAAAAAGCGAAGATAACAAAAAACGATCTAGAAAACTCTGTTAGAGAAAAGAATGAAAAGACCAACCGTCAAATTGAAAACTACAATGCTGCCCCCAATAAAGATGATCAGTTACGGTTGATGGAAAATGATATAAGAAGCGAGGGACACAAAAAGCATTATTGCTGTATTATCAAAGATGCTGATAATAATGTACGTGTCGTTAAGAATGATATACTGGAAATTGCTGACAGAAGAGCTTGGGAAGTATCAGAACAAATTTATAACAGCGACTTCTCCATGTATCGTGCGTTGAAAACAGGTGTAAATGTATTGAAGGCTTCCGACAGTGACAATCTGGAGGTACAGAAAATATTTGTAGAATGGACTAAGGATAATCTGTTTTCAAGAAAAGCAAAGATGTATTGTGCCTTATATAATGATACGCCAGAACTTTTAGAAGAATGCAGTTTTATTGAGAATAAGTTTAGGGAATATCATACAGCTTTGGGTAAGGAAGGATTTGAAGCATTATATTGGAGAGAAGATTATATAAAACAGGCTCTAGTTCCAACTCCCTTCGACAAGTTGCCAAAAAGTGAAATTGCTAAGAGGCTGATGAAAACGTTGAATGTAAGTCAGGAATATACAAAGTCAGAGATCAAGGAGCTTCTTCAAAAGATCTATAAAGAATTAGATATACAGGGGAAGCCAAGTGCTTCCGATATTGCTAATTATTTGACTTGTGAAGATAGGACTTCAAAAGTAAAAGGAAAATTGACGGCAGTACTTAAGATTACATCTCATACTAGACGAAAAGTCTCCCTTTTCAAGAAGATCACAGATGTCTTGAATCCGCAAGTATATGATATTGATAAACTTCTGGAAATTATTCGGGATGATACTTACTATCATCTTAAACCTAAAGTAGAGGCAGTAAGGAAAACCAAATCAAAAGAAGAAAAAGCCCAGAAAAAAGCAGTTCTTCCAGCAGTCACATGGAATGGGGTATTTAAATCTAAAAATAAAAATGAATGCGTGCTCTATTCTTCATTTACAGCTCTTGACTTTGATCATATTGAACCGGAAAATATGAAGACATTTGGCGGGTGGTTACAAGGATTCCCATGTGTTTATGCTTATTTTGTTACCCCTAGTGGAACTGGTTATAAAGCGATTATCCTACATGATAACTATGAGTCACTTTACCACTATGATCTATACAACCAACTACTAAAATTGTTTGCATGTCCCGAAATAGATACAAGTACAACAGATCTGGCTAGAGGAAATTTCATGTCCTACGACCCTGAACTATGGAAAAATCCTAATCCGGTTCCCTTTCACTTTGTTCCATCAACACCGGAACCTGTATTGCCAAGTTTCACTACAGAGACCGTTGTAAAGGATGAAAAGGGAGAATCTATCTTGGTACAGGATGAATCTTGGGTGGAGAATTTTCTGAATTTGTTAAATAGACAAGTCATTTCTGACGATAGTATTATTCGTATGTTAAGGCAGAATTGGAATGGAAAGTCTTTGACCAAAGGTCGAAATAATACAGCCATGTCTTATGCAGGCATATTATGTAAGGCGGGTGTCGAGCAGGAGGAGGCGAAGACATTTATAGAAGAACTTATCCCCGACTTCGATATAACAGAGATAATCAAGTACGCTTACACTCATAATATATTCGGGTGTGAACGCAAGCGGTACAAGTCTAAAAAATGAAGTTGTATCAGAAAAAAGAAGCAGTAAGGAGACTGAGAAGTGAAATGTCGGTAGCTTACTTGAATAGGATGAGTTGCCGATTTTATAATTTCTTAAAACCAAAACCATTGAATATTGTTGGCGTGTTTATTCAAAGGATTTGTTTAGTGGCGAGGATCGGAATTCATACAACAGTGAATATAGGAAAGAAGGATAAATATTTGTATGTAATCAATTATAAAGGAAGGTAGTGTAAAAGCTATCTTCTTTTTTTAATTTTGTTCGATTTATTATTCAGCATAATGATTTTATTATTACTTTTACATAATTGTTAAATAAAAGACTATATGGAAAACACATTAAAAGGTATTCTGGAGGCTTTTCAAGGAGCAAATGGAGATGAAAAGTTATTGCTAAAGGAAATGAATAAACTTGCTCGCCATTTTTTCTTTGGTGGATATTTCCAAGTAAACAATAGAAAGATTTATCTTCGTGATATAGAATTCTATTACCATGAAGAAGGTGAAGGAGCAAAGATCAAGGATTATATCATGTATCATATTTCTGATAAAATAAAAGATCCTAGTATGAAAAATGAATATTATCCCCTTGGTTCATTTAACGCACATGTATCGGGAATTGATTTTACTTTTGAAAATAAGGATAGACAATATAGAGCTGCTATTCTTATCAGAGGTATTAAGGTAATAGACAAAGATAGAGAACCTCTAATTGAAACAAGACCAACCTATGTCTATGAATATCTTCTCATGAGTAATTCTCTTTTTGAGGATGGTATACAAATAAAATGGACTGACGAAGAATTACCAACCGAACCAATAGAACAGGGTTATCGAAAAAATGTATGTCAATATGATCCTTTTGGTAATAGGATAGAATATCAAGGCGATGCAAACAATAAACCTGTCACAATTGGAAAAAAGAAGTACTGTCAATGTACACGCAAGTGGAGGTTCTTGATCATAAAGAATTAGAAGGTTATCCAATAGGCATTTCATTAAAGGACTTGCTTCTTTTAATGACTATCGGAATTACTTATAGTAATAGTGTGTACTGTTAGAATAAAATAAATTCTAAAATTCATTGACCATAACTGCTCCAACAAAGAACCAAACATGCATTATGTTGAATTATAATCCTAAATACCAAGTAAATAATAAGAAACCATTACTACTTGCTAGTCATAAGAATACTAAGAAAGGAACAGCAATAAATGATTTGACTGTATAAATCTGTTCCAACAGGTAGAAGCGGAGATTTAATAAATTGTGCAACTACAGCCATCAGCAAGTAGGATAACTTAATTTTCCTAATATATGAGATTATGTCCGAACAGCTTAAATTAAAACAAGAAATTTAATTCGGTGAAAGAAATACGAAAATCAATATCGAAAGAAAGGGCATAGGAGAACGGTCTACTAAAACCTGTTCCGACTTACATATAATCCATTACATGTTATATATACCGCATTTGCATCATCTAATATTTATTCTATAGTTCCAATCTCTCTCTGATTCTTTAAAGAAGAAAAAGAAAAGGAGTTTTTTAAAGTTATAATGTTTTTCATATGCGTGAAAATTAAGACTAGACTTCTTTTTTCTCAAAAGTATTATGTATTCTACTTTGGATTACTTATCTTTGTCTAAAATAAAAAAGATTAAGATTGAAATCAAGAAAGTGCATATTAATTAGAATAGCACTGCATAAGCATTTTAATAATGTGAAAAGGAAGAAAAAGAAGAGATCTAAACGACGCCTTGAACATAGACTATATTTGCAAATATTGCAGGGCTTTGGGGGTAGACCATCTATTGATAATGTAATAGAAAAGTATCTGCCTTCCAATATTATGTATCTTTTAACAGAGGAAAATAGCCCTTTAAATTTGAACCTTATAAAAGAAACTCCTTCTCAATATGAAGGAATTTATAAAGTTCCAGTAATATTTTCACTTATCGAAAATGCTAACAAAAGCTATGAATTCCTTAAATCATTAACAGCAGCATTAGCTTTTCAAAGAAATCGGAAAATTATTATTGACTACAAAGAGTGTAAAAAAATAACTTTAGAGGCTCAAGTATTCCTTGATATCATACTAAAAGAAATGATTGTTTTTTATAGACGATGTGAAAGAATACCTAAGTTTTCACCTTATGTTGAACAAATAAAGGGAAATAATATTGTTGATAACAATATCAAAAAAATATTATATTCTGTTGGTTCTCCTGCGATACATGCAAATAAACATTTAAAATTTCCTGAGGTTATACCTTATTCTTTATGTATTCATGAAGTAGAAGAAGAAAATGTAAAACAAATTGAGCAAAAAGATTTAGACACAACAGCTTTGGTAGAATATGTCATAGCTTGTTTAAATAGAATGAATAAGTCTATTGCGCCAGAAAAGTTAGATGATCTCTGTACTGTTATTGGAGAGATTTTAATTAATGCAGAAGAACATTCAACAACTAAATTTAGATTTTCTATTGGATATTTTGAAGAGAAAGAAATAGATAGCGTTCACGTTGGGGTATTTCAATTGGTAATTTTGAATTTTGGGAAAACAATATATGAGAAATTCAAAGATCCCAATTGTCCAAATCAAGATATTGTCGATAAAATGAAAAATCTCTCCCATAGTTATACTCAGAAAAATTTCCTACAAAAAAAGAAGTTTGAAGAAGAAACATTATGGACGTTATATGCACTACAAGAAGGGGTTACATCTGTACCTACAAATAAATACATAAAGCGAGGTAATGGTTCCATTCGCTTTATTGAAAGTTTCTTTAATATCAAGGGGTCACAAGATGTCGATAATATATCTCGCCTTGTAATACAATCTGGATGTTCAAATATTACATTTGATGGAAAGTATAACATAGTAGAGAAGCAAATAGGAGAAGAATCATTTAAAATAATGACATTCAATAACAGTGGAAATATTGAAGATAAACCTGATAACAAATATGTTCAGTGCGTTGATAATTATTTCCCCGGTACATTTATTAGTGCCCAAATCTTATTAAATGAAGACGATTTAGAAAATAATAATAAATAACATGAAGCTGAGTAGTAATAATATTATAAATCTAGAAGACTACAGAGTCTTTTCTGACGATGGGAAAGTGATGTCTAAAGTTTTTACAGGAAGAGACAGAGGGAAAGATGTACGTATAAGAAGTAAAATCGACTCTTTGGAAACCAGATATGATAAAATCAAAATAATAATTCCAGATAATGTATTCTCGATTAATCCTTCATTTTTTGAAGAACTTTTTGTAAATGTTGTCACAAAACTGGGGAAAGAAAATTTCTTAGATAAATTTGAGTTTAACTCTGAGGGGCGTTACAACTATGAAAAACCTCTAAATGAAGCAATACAAAGAATATTAAGAAATAACACAGCATTAGATTAACATGTTAGATTCAGTCATTATTCAAGATACCATACATCACCTTACAGACACTATTGCTTGTAATGTTCCTAATACAGGAAATGTGAACAATTCATTGTTGGATACTTTATACAAGGTGTCAATGATTGTCATTGCTATATGTAATTTTGTTTTTAGTTTATATATTTTTGTTTCTAAAAACAGTAAAGAAGATATAGACAAAGAAGCAAATCGAAAACTGGGATTGCTGAAAACCTTAGTATTAGACCACAAATTATCAATATTGTATAATAAATTCTCAGAGCTTTCTAATGAGACAAAAATTCTATTAACGAAAAAAATGTCAGATCAAGAAAAATCCAATCTTGATGAAAAACTTGCCGAAATATTTATCAGTTTGAGGCTCGAATTTGTATTATTATTATCTGCTGTAGATGAAGCTTTATATGTAAAAATATTAGCGAGTTTAGATAGATTACAAGAGAAACTTACTACTGCATTGTTTGACAGTGGCATAAATCTAGATGTTAACCCTAAATACAATGATTATATACAAAAGCCCATAAATGATATTCAAATTTCGATAATTAAAGAGTTATTCAAGTATAAAGGAAAATAAAATGAATATCAATTCTTTGTTTTGTAAATGCCAATAAGATGTGACTAAATAATTAAAAATAGTAAAAAAACTACTTTGCATAATACATACAGAATATCTTAACTTTTATCAGATTAAACATTACCTTTGTTAAGTTGTTAAAATGATACAATTCGAAGAACACTAAAATAGATAGCACATTATAAGTCATTTCTTCTTTTTTAAAACTATACTTTTAATTATTTATTACTCAATATAATTCCCAAACATAAAGTAGTAGTATATATCTTACTCTTCTGTATTTTCTACAAGCAAGCCCAAAAAGCACATAGAAAATTAATGGAGAGATTCACGAAATATGTTTAAAATTGAAATCTAAAATATTAGATTTTAGTAAAGTAACTTTCATGATAGGCTATGAACATATTTCAAATAAAATGAGGGAAAGAAAGATAGTCTCTCTTACAACTACCTTCCTTTTCTTTAATATGCCAAAGCCAAAATAATCTTATCTGGCAAAATACAAACTTCTGCAAATTTCAACTGACTTCCTCCAAGTTTAATCGCTGATTTTTTATAGCACTCAATAAATTCCTCCTTTGGCATAAAGAATGGATAACCGTATGGGACTCCTTCCCAATAGACGGGAACCCTAAAACCATCAAACCCGTGACCAGTTATAATCTTTGCGTCAATGCAGTAAATTGTTTGTGAATCATAATTCAGCCAGTCTATCTCCCTCTCCCTGTACTTACGAAGAAATGTCAATTCCAATGTTTTCCCTGATACTTCTCTCAATAGGAATCTGACTCCACCAGCATTAAAAATCTTATCCAAATCCGACTGAACAGCATTTTCGACCTCATTGACTCCTAGTGTACCCAAATCATACACCTTGCCCATAACGAATATTTTCTTTTTCATATTATTCTAGTTTTCTTTCTATTATTATTGATATTTCTCCTTGTCTGTCAGTTTTGAAACTTAGTTTCTCGTAATTAACAAGTTGGCATAACCGATCCTCATATGTATCTATCAGCCATTCTAGGCTAACCAATGAATGCCCATCTTCATCTTCATATAATTCCCCGTCTTCATCCGCTATATCTGTCATATCAGAGGTAGTCAGACTGAATATATGAGCAGCCAGTTCTATAGAGATGTAATTAGCGTCATCAGTCGCATATAACTTAGGGGGATATTTTATTTGGATGAATACTGCATTCTCAAAACAACTGATTCTGTGTCTTACCGGAATATCAGAGAGCCCGTCCATTAGAAGCTCGACTATGGGGTAATCTACTTCCCGTATATCTCCTGTATAATAACGCTTCATCATTTCCACTCTAAAATTGGCTATCAAAGACAAGTCCTGTATTGGCATCTTTGCTAGTCGGGGGTATAAGATACCGTTCTCATCAATATAGCTTTCGGGATCAGTACATTTCAATTCTTCATCTCTAACTGTTGAAAATCTTTTTACTTTCATGTTACTTAGTTTTTTGTGATTTAATAATTAAGGTTGTGTTATAATTCTCTTCCAGATATTTTTGGAGCTTAGAATATCTGTCCAGCCTGCATCTTCCACGTGGACATAGCATGAATATATCTTTAAGGCTTATTTCCAGTATCAATCCTTGCTCATTCTTCTCCGTTACCAATAAAGAAGCCAGTTGAGGAAAATATTCTCCCAAAGCCTTTATATCATCGGAGAATTTATTCGTTTGCTCTTTCGAATCGGAGTGTGATTCTACCGGAGTTTTTGGTATGTCACTACAATCTTTATTGAGCGAATACCAGAGTTGGGATGTATCTGTCATAAATTTAAGTATTTAATTCATAGTTAGGGATTTCAAGGTTTTATAGCAGAGTTTCGGCATTTTTAGGGTAGGAGGAAATAAAAAAACGAGATACCAAATTAATGATACCTCGTTTTCCTCATTTCATTAAAAAACTAATTAGAAGGGGATTGTAATATTTGAATATCAACACTTTTATTAGCATAATGGATATATAGATGCCCCGTTCTTGTAAGCCCTTTTTTATCTGCTTCTACTTTAACTACTACAGTCCTGTCTCCAAAGCCACTGATTGGTTCTATGGTAAACCACGAATCACTAGTCGTAATATTCCAATCCGTATTAGATAATATATTAAATGTTTTTTCACCTCCTGATGGGGTGTAAGTTTTCAGTACATTTGTGCCATTTGTTGTTAAATGGATATCAGAATTTAAATTAAAGCTCAATACTTCTCCACAACTTGTACCTTTTGAATTAGTGGCATATGCTTTATAATAATATGTTGTACCCTCTTTAAGGTTGGTCAATACTAATTTCAAAGTCGATGAATTATTGTCGCCTAAAGTTTTTTTTATTTCAGGATTTATGTTTGTTCCATAATAAAAGCCGCATTCTATTATTTTATCACCTCCATTATCTATTATAGTACCGTTTAAGGTTGCGATATCTTTGTCAATGTTTGTAGCCGTTTCCGTTTTAACTGTTGGTTTTTCAATATATGGCATTGTTATATTTTTCTGCTCACTGTATACAGTACCCTTGTCATTAACAGCATAAGCACGTACATAATATGTTTTACCTACACCCAATCCACTAATATTACTCGTAAACTCTCTTATCTCTGTTGAGTTCCCGAAATTATTCTTATTATCATTTTCAATGGTTGGAGTATCATGTTCAGACCAACAATGTCCATATGATGAAATTTCATGTCCTCCGGTTGATAGAATTGTCCCTTTAATGGAGAAAGAAGTTTCAGTAATATCACTAAATGAGCTACCAATTCCAACTTTAGCCACAGTTCTTTCTATCTGCTTAACAATAACCGAAATCTCTTTTCTTCCATCTTTGGTATTTATAGTCAATTTTTCATTGTAATCATTTGTAGCTAACCCGTCTCTATTTACAAGAACCTTTATCTTATCGGTGTTTGTATCAACAGTTCCTTCATTAGAACTCAATATAATCCAATTAACAGACGGTTGAATAGAATAAGTTATACTTCCTATTTCGGTTTCATTAGAAATAAAAAGTTCTTTACTCGTTTCTATTTCCCCAAAATCAAGAGTTGAAGGTGTAACCTTTAAAACAGCTCCTTTAATAGACATATTTACTTTTATTGTGGCAGTTCCCCCATTTGATGTGATATTGATACTACCATTATAATCTCCTTTAGATAATCCTGTTCTATCTACGGAAATTAATACAGAAGCTATATCTTTTGTTGAAGTGCCAGAAGTCGGATTGATTTTAATCCATTTTGTACCTGTTGATATTTCCCATTTTAAAGTACTTTTTCCATCATTTCTTATTTCAATAGGAAGTTCTGTCTCACTATCACTAAAATCAAGATTTATCTTATTGACTGATAATTTGGGCATCTGCTTTGTTAGTTGCATATCAGCCTTATTGGGTTGACCTGCTACAATTGTAACTTCTTTCTTGGCTGGTTCATAATCATTCTTAGATACATCTATGGAAAATACTCCGGCAGCTAAGTTATCAAAAGAAAAAGAACCGTCATCTCCTGTTGTAATGGATTTGCCTGTTGGCGATATCACGACCAAGCACCCTTTTAAGAGATTCCCGTTCTCAGAATCCTTAATAGTACCATGTAAACTTCCTGTTGTAGCCTCTTCATCAGCCACACAAGAGGTAAGGCACGAAATTGAAAGCAATAGATATATAAAATAGTTTCTTATCATATCATTCTAAAATTTAAGTGCAAGTGAAATTCCATAATTAGTTTTTTCATCTATGAATGGAGAGAATGCAATAGAATGCTGATTGTTGTATCGTTTAGCACCTTTGGAGGCTAGCACATCTATAATATTATAAATGTAAATAGCTGATGCGGCAACGATAAAGCCGTTTCTCATATTTCCCCACGTGTTACTTTTATTTTGATACGATTGTCTCAGCTTGCTATCCTGCTCCTTCTTGGTCTTATTTTGATAGCTCTTATGCAAGTTCTGTGATATAACAATTCCACTGATTGATGCAATTTCTGTTCCTAAAATTGCTATTCCTTTCGCTTTCTGTCGCTTGTGCATTTGTCCCCACCCGGGTACAATAACAGAACGAAGTAATGCGGATGCTCCATACTTAGTTGTATATGTGACTGTCTCAAACCTTACAAATTTTGGATCATTAGCTACCTCATATAATATATAACAGACATAGTTACCATTTAATAACTCCCAATATTCATCCGCTACCTGAAAAGATATTTTTTGCTGATCGTATTCTATATTATATGAATAGTCTCTTAAAGTCGTTTCATTATATTCTTTGTTAGAATCGCTTGAAAGAATCTGTTCAAGCTCATTGCCTGATACGGTGAATCCTTTTGCTTTCATCAAATCCCCCAATAGAGCCAATGTTGCATTTTGCCTTGCTTCCGATAATGTTTTTCCTTCGCCGTACATTTGTTTGAACCAGTAGCTGTGATTAGTTTGTATAGGTAGATCACCTCTCATCCATGGTGGACGTTGGCTTTCTGATTTTTGCTGGGCTTGAATCTGTATATAGAAACATAATCCTAATATTAAAATAAGATATTTCATACCTTTACTGATTTAGATTTTCTACTCCTTCATTTACAAATTTAGAAATCTCATTGGCATACTTTTGAGCTAACTGACTCTCTTCTAAAGCACGTTGCATTGCTTTTTTTCTCGCTAGTAAAGCCTTATCCTCGTTTACTAAGAATACTATTTGGTATTCATTTATATCACCTTTTTTTCTTTTGATGCTATAACTTTCTTTGAGTACTCCATTCTTTATTTCACTTCCGATTACTCGCTCATAAGCTGCATAAAACTTATCAAATTCTGCTGTATCTTCTTTATCTGATGAATTTAGATTTACATCTGAAGCTGTCCTACCTTTTACGTATGATGCAGCGAGGCTAGCATAAGTTGTAATAGCATTATTATAAGCGACTTGACGACATACATTCACAGAACGACAATTAGATGTTGTACCTACAATCTCTTGATTATTTTCGTCTTTCAGTTTTTCATAATGTTCCAGTAGAACAACCTCTATGGTCTTAGAACTAGAATCTAGCTTCCATCCTTCTTTTTTGTACTCCTTGATTTTAGCTTTGTACATTTTAGAACGCTGTTTTTCCAACTGCTTGTTTTGGCAAAAAGCCATACTAGACACTCCCATCAATATGGCAAGAAATAGGAATAATTTTTTCATACTTGGATTTATTATTTGACATTTAATATGTTTATAAAACTTTAGACATTACTTTATGATCGTACCTTCAAGAATTTAAAATTTTAGTTTTTTGAACATTAAACTCTTCTTCGGTAAGTATTCCAGCATCATATAGTTTCTTTAATTCAAAAAGTTGGTCTGTTTTTGATTTTTGCGGTTCTTTAGGTGCTTGATTTGTATAGTTGGGGGCATAATTAGTTGAGGGCATAGAAGAGGTTCTATAATAACCCTTATTGTATTTCATATCAAACTCTTCTTGACTTTTACATACAAGGGAAATACCTTCTATCGTTTCTATAATCCAAAGAATTATAGGAATAGCGAGAGTCCAGCAAAAAAGAACCCAAGGGATTAAATAGCATAATCCTTTTTTAGTATCACCAAGGTAGAAGTGGTGGATTCCTAAACCACCGAGAATAATTGCGAACAACACTGCTGTAGACTTACTTTTCATAGCTTATTCTCCTATACGCCTATAAGTCTCCGAATTCAGCCGTTTGTTTTGATTAAACGTTAGTATATAAGAAAGGCATGAGACTTGTCTGCTACTCATTAAGATCAGGTATCTGGAAAAACCTTGCAAAAATGAGTGAAGAAACAATACCCCATGCCATATTGTTATGTAGAGATACAACATTGGCTGTATCAAGTACATATACAAAACAGAATGAGCGTCATATTGTCTCTATCCCTTTGCCTTGAAATTTTCCAGATTTCGATCTTAGGATAAAGCAAAAACGCTTTCTATATATTCGACCATTTCTCTTAGTCGAACACTGCAAAGATAGCTTTTTTGTTCAATATGACGCTCTTGTTATGAGTATTATTTCTTCAAAGATAAGGAAATTAGGTCTTTCGAGACGTAAAGATACAGGGAAAGAAAAAGAAAAGAGGGAATTTCACCCTCTAATTTCTATTTATCTGTCAAAAATTGATTTTTAATTCTCTGAACTGTTGAAATTCCGATTCCTTGAAGTTTAGCAATATTCCTCACCGAATACCCCTTTTTGAGTAATGCTATAGTATCTTTATATTCCTCTTTCTTCTTTTCCTCTGTTTTAGTTGAACCAGTTTTTCTACCTAGCTTACCTCCATTTGAGATATAGTTTGCTCTGCCGGAATTCAAGCGATACTGGATATTACTTCGTTCTATGTTTGCCATCTCCGCCAGAACTGTTACCATAATGCTGGCAATGGGATTGACTTCTCCGTTTGGCTGCAAAGTATATATACCTAAGTTCTGTATGTAAACCGATACTTTGGATTCGTGTAACATTTCTAGACTCCGTAACACTTGTAATGTTGATCTACCAAGTCTACTTAATTCTGAGAGAAGCAAGAAATTCACAGATTCACGTTTACAGTATTCTAAACATTCTCCTAGAATCTGCCTTTCCTCAATTTTCTTTGCTCCAGATATATGTTCTTCGTATACATTCACAATTTCTATATTTTGTAACTTAGCATAATTTTCCAAATCCTTGATTTGCCTACTTGTGTCCTGTCTATCATTGTTTGAACTGACACGAGCATAAATTACTGCTGTTTTATTTTTTGTTTCCATATTATTCTTTGATTAAATTGATAACACGAAAAGACGTATTCAACCCACCTTTGCAGATTTATTTGAACACATCCTTGATTTGAACACAAAAAGAGGATAACCACTGCAAAGCAGTCTCCTCTTTCATTTGATTAAGCATATCAGATTTTCTTTTTTCTGATAGTTACTCTTTTCTTATAAAATACTCTATCGCTGAATGAACGAGAATGTAATAATCCCTATTCACTCTACATTGATTCTCCCAGGGATTATAGAATTCTAAACATAGCTCCTTATATAATAAAGGTAGTTGTTTCTTGATCCGTCTTACTAACCAACCATAATTGAGTGGTCGGCTATTTTTCATTTTCAGTTTCCATTTCTCTATCGAGATCTGAGAATAAGTACATTCCAAATACATATTTATATATAAGGTAAGCATTCCGTTACTATCACTTTCACCAATTTCTTGGCTACTTCATGGGAAGCTATATTCCGGGCATCATAGTACCTTTCATCATCTGCCTGAACATAGATAATCTCCCTGATCAATCTAAATAATGATTGCTGTAGAGTTGGATGAAAGTACTTGATACTCTCGGCAAACTTCTTATAATCAAAACACATATCATTTAAAGCATTTTCCAATTCCATTGCTGCCTTAAATTCTCTACTGTTTTCTAATTCAAATCTTTCCATGACTCATTTATTTTAGTTAGCAATTCTTGTTTTATTACCTCAATAAGTTTCGGTACAGATTCTAGGGGTATCACTTTCTCGTTAGTTTCTGTTTCTCTTCCTTTAATTGTATAGTTTTCAAGAAATTCTGTTATTTCTGATTGTTTCTTTTTTCTCATAATGTTTTGTTTTAATGATAAATTAAAAAAGAGGATACCACTGTTTTTATTAGTGATACCCCCTTCGGTAGATTTCTTTTTCTTATGACAAGAACCATGAAAAGCTGTTATCTTCTCCAGTTAATGCCTTTTGAATTCCAATAGCTATATCCGTTGCATTCTGATTTCTTTCCAACCATTTATCAATATAACTCGACTTAGCCGCTTCATTTAATAACTGCATTAGCTGCCAACAAGATATACTACCTAATCCCCTTTCTCCAAAGTTTTCATTTGACACAAAACCTTTGGTGGCTGCATTTATTTGCGAATCTCCTAAAAGGATTGTTGGTAGTTCTTTCTGCTCTGACAGTGGTAATACTTGATAAAGTCTTAGCCGACCTATTAATTGACAATACTGTTGAATTGTTAATCTAGTACGTCCTAGATTCTCTAAAAGTCTTAGATTTACTTCTGGTTCAAAAGACGTGAATAGTTTTATTGCCGATTGGTATATATCCAAATCAGACATAGCTTCCAGTTTCTCTTTTAATCCATCACAAGTTAGCATGAGATTTGAACAAACCTTTACTCGGTAGCCGATGAATATTTTAAATTTCTCCGGACTTTTCCTTGAATAAAGATTTTCTTCGTGATAACTGCGTACACCACCTATACAGAGATGTACTTCTTCTCCATTGAGTGTTTTACTTATGGATTTAATCTCAAAGCAAAATGCCATTCTTTGATAAAACAAAGTCTTTTCATCTTCTCTGAGTTCGCTTGCTTTTTTATGGAGAGCGGTCGGAATTCTGCCAATGACCGGATGCGATACCCGACACTCTATCTTTCCTAATTGTTCTCCTAGAAAGCAATCATTTGCAGCCTGATAAACTTTCTGTATAAAGTTTTGGTGGCTGATTGTTAATGAATTATCCCCAAAAACGGGAACAACACATTTGTTCTTAAGTTCTTCCAATGTAATTTCATTGGTATTACTTTCTATGAAATGAAGATGATCTTCTTTAACCATTACGTTTGGTTCTACTATAACTGCATCTTCTATTTCTTGATCTAATATATTTCTTCTCATTACTGCCATCCCTGTTTGTGGGATGATACTTAAATTTGTTTCCATATTTATTTGTTTTTAAATTGTTTCTTACTCTGTTTTTGCTTTTGAGACCTTCTTTTTCAAAAGGTTTCTAAATTTCTTTCCGTTTTTAAGCGTACATAGTACGACCTCAAAAATTATGATTAGACCTGTTTCGATCTTCTCGAATTTAGTCATGATCATTCTTCTGTTTTAAATCCTACGGGATTTACCTTTTTGGGGGTTCTCCTTTTAATAAAGGATTCTATAAACTCAAACGCTTCTAGTAAATGGGCAAGTAACCCGATAAACTTTACTACTTCAATAATCAATTTTACTTTTTTCATTGTTATTTCTCCTTATTTTTTTATTGTTAATAATTTGTTTCTTTTTAATTCATAAATAAGGCTTTCAAATGAATAGAAGTGGGTGGTAAGTGATGGAAAAAAAATAAAGAGAGCCTTTAGCTCCCTATGTTGAAAAAGATATAGATACGAGAAAATCCCCACTCTCGGCATTAATTAATGCTGAAAATGAGGATGGTCTCTCGGTGGTAATATTTTGTCTTTAAAATTATTACACCGTTTATATGTTTTTTTATTTCTTATCTATTTGTTCTTTCTCATATATAAGGATTTGAGATCTTTAAGAACGTAAATTATGAATTATCAATAAGCAGTATTGCAACTATAAAAAGAAATACTATCTTTGTACTGTTGATTAATAGTTTATTAATCTTCATTATAAGAGATATTTAATTTATTGACAGGCAGTATAAATTAGTGAGGATTTTAGAAGATTGTGGTTCTGAATGTCGCCGGTTCGAGTCCGGTCTTTCTTTGGGGGTGGAAGACATTTGCGGATGTATTTCTACTTTTTCATACTTTCGTAGATTAGATTCAACAACAATTATTAGATATGATAAAGACCAAACTACTATTGAAGCTTCTATGTTGCCTTCTTTCCCTATCAATTCAGGCACAAAACACAAAAAGAACTCTTCTCCCGGCTCAATATGCCTCCATAAAAACGGGTGATACTTTGACATTACGTCAGATGTTGAATGAGGGAGTCCCGGTGGATGCTGCAGAGGAAGACGGAAAAACACTGTTGATGAAAGCTGCTGCCAAAGGCGATTTAGCACAAATAAAATTCTTACTCGAAGCCGGTGCCGATGTGGAGCAAAAAAGCAATAAGGGGTATACTCCATTATATTATGCAGCCAGTGAAAACCAGAAAGAAGCCATTGATATGCTACTGAAGGCTGGTGCCGACCTGAACAAAAAAGGACCATTAGGATTATCCATCACTGCAGAAATCAGTTTTTTCCACAACCTTACTATGACGCGTTATCTGTTGGAAAAAGGAGCCAAAGTGGATGAAAAGGAGATAAAAGAATTATTGTGTTACCTGACCTACCAGCATAATGAAAAAAAACACATGAGAGCAGATGTTTACACGCCGGCATTAAAACTCTGGTTGCAACAGGGTGAAAAAATAACAGTCAGCCCACAGGACATTAAAAACAGTAAACTTCTGAGCATGTATGCTATTTCTTCCGAACAAGCTACGGAACTTAGCCTTAAGTTCAGATTGCTTCAACTACAATTCATAGAAGAGGCCAAACAAGAACAACAAAAAGAGCAACAAAGAAAAGAACGAAAACTGGCAGAATTGCGCGAACAGGATAGCTTGCGCAATCTGATGGAAACCGGAAACTATGATCATAAAAAGTGGGAACTAAATACATCTATCCGCATTATCATAGAAGAAGACGGGACGAGCAGGACGGGAAGCTGGATTCATGCTTCGCCCCGGGTAGATTACCTGCACAATCATATTGGAGAAGGTGCTACGCCAACGCTCGTGCTACTTTCAATACTCGTTGCAGTCATCTTTGTCTGGGTGATGTCCAAAAAAGTATTCCCTTCTATCCGCAAAGAAGAAGGCATGTTTTTTCTCATGCTATACTTTGTCGTCATACAAAGTATCATACTTTATTTTATGTTTTCTTCCCTATATACTGATTTTGACGAACTGATCGTAAGGAATACAGGAAAGGAATATGCCGCCAAGTATGATTACACTGGTTTCCACTTTGTCACAGCAGACAGTATCGCTGTTGTAGTAAAAGGAGTATGCACATTCGATGGCGGAGTAGACTCAGAGACATGCATTCCCATTCGTTACGATGATACAGCAAGGAAGCTGGTTGTCGATATGCAGAAATACACGCTTCGAAATTGGAACCAGATACTCCTAACCGGCATTCTCCTGCTGCTGAACTTCCTGTTGTGCTATGGTAAGTTCAATTTCCTATTAAAGAAAGTATTTCGCACCCGACATTCAAAACATGATACTCCCTATCAAGATTATATCTATTTCCCATGGCACTTCAAAAATAAGAAGTACGAAACATTCGACCAGTTCAAGAGTGAACTGGAACATTGCCGTGCAGAATGGGACATGGAGGATTATTCTGATAAAACATATGAGACACCCTGTATCCTAATCCGATACAATAGAATAACTGAAAAGAACTCACCTCACTTTGAAATAGAAATCCTTCCCGATAACGGAAAATACATTTCTATGGACGAATGGATATATAAACTTCAGAATGAACTCGCTCCTTATATGGAAAGCCTGGGAGAACCTGACAGTGCGAATGTATGGATTCTCAAAGGATGGACAGCAGGAAAGGAAATGAAATGCGATTTGTCACTCTTCTCGTCTTTGGAAGATAGTGATGTGATATTGGCAGATGTCATCTGGAAGTTTACAGAAACGGAATATACGGATTACCGCACCTTTATAAGAGAAGTAATCGTATTTCAATCGGAACACGGAAACCATTTCTGGAATCCGGATGTTGTCGTGATTAAACAACCATCCTTCACCCTTTGCTATTACAACCCGCAAACAAGGCACATGGAGGTATATGATATGGAAGCAGATAACGGTGTAACCTTCACAGAAGGAGAAATTCTGTATAAGATACACAACCGGATGAAAGATATACTGCCCGGTCAGGAGTTTTGCTATCTCCAGTATCTTATCTTCAGATCGTTCGAAGCAGATACGCTGGAAGAATTAGAAAAAAAACAAAACGAAAAGGAACTTTATGACCTGTTTACGACAAATGAGATATAAGCATCTGATGAATTGAAAGGGACGTTTCTAAAAGCATGCAACTCTACAAAGCAGCATTAAATATAATGCCCCGTTACATATATTATTATCCATGATAACATATATTGTAACGGGACATTACATATATTGGCTTAATCTTTACAACGTACACTAATATAATTCCAACCCGAATTCCTCCTTCAAATGCAATAACGCTTCGTTTTTCTTTGCCATCATCTGGAACTTCTCCACACGACTAAACGCCCGTACATTTTCTGCTGCCTCACTGACACGGACCGTCATTCTCACTTTCCGGTTCTTTAAACGGCTTCGAAGATAGTTCTGTATATCCGGAATCATAGAAGTGAAATCCTTTGCTACAATCTCATTATCTACCACAACCTCGAAAGTTATAGCATCACTAAGCAATGTCAAACGTATATTCTGCATACGCATAGCAAGTGCTTTATGCTCCACAGGAAGACGACCGGCATACTCCTGCCAGTAATAATTCAAATCCTTTTCATTGAATATATAATCCTCTTCAGGTTGAACCTGTGCGTGAGCAGGTGTCTGGACAGCTGTTGTACTCTGTGCAGCAGCTTCCTTTTGAGGATGCCTGATAGACACTCCAAGACTGGACTTACTCATTACAGGAATTTTCTTCTCTTCCTGCACAGCGGCTTTCACCACAACATCAGGTACACCTGCAGGAGACGAAGTAGAAGTTCCGGTAGCAGAAACAGATTGAGCCGGAGCAGATTGAGCCGGAACAGCCTGAGCCGGATGAACATTTGCAGTTTGTTGCTGAGTTTGGGGTGCAACAGGAGCATTCTGTGGTTGCTGAGCAGCTACAGATTGCGTAAATATGGGTTTTATAGCTTGTTTAGGGCCACGCCCACCACCCACATCATCCCCCTCGATGGTAAGCTGGGCAACCTGTATCAAAGTCAGTTCTACCAGCAAACGCTTGTTTTTGCTGGCCCGGTAATTCATATCACAATCATTACAGAGCTTCATAGCCCGATATAGAAAAGGTAGCGGACACTTTTGCGCCTGCTCCTGATAGCGCTGACGAATACTGGCTCCTACTTCAAGCAATGCTAAAGTAGCGGGATCTTTACTCACAAGCAAATCACGAAAATGCGACGAAAGCCCTGTTATGAAATGGCTACCATCAAAGCCTTTATTCAATACATCATTGAATAACAGCAGCGCATCACTTACTTTATTTTCGAGAAAACAATCGGTCAGTCTGAAATAATATTCATAATCCAACACATTGAGATTCTCAATAACACTCTTATAGGTAATATGCCCACCGGTGAAACTAACTACCTGATCAAAGATAGAAAGAGCATCGCGCATACCACCATCTGCTTTCAGTGCTATGACATTCAGCGCTTCGGGTTCAGCTGTTATATTCTCTTTGGAAGCAACATAAGTTAAGTGCTGTACCGTATCGTCCACACTGATACGATTGAAATCATAAATCTGGCAACGCGACAAAATAGTAGGAAGTATTTTATGCTTCTCCGTTGTAGCCAAAATAAAAATAGCATGACGGGGAGGCTCTTCCAGCGTTTTCAGGAAAGCATTGAAAGCAGAAGCAGACAACATATGCACCTCATCAATGATATACACTTTATACTTACCTATCTGAGGCGGGATGCGCACCTGCTCTACCAACTGACGGATATCATCCACCGAGTTATTGGAAGCTGCATCAAGTTCATGTATATTATACGAACGTTGCTCATTGAAAGCCACACAAGACTCACAAGCATTACACGCTTCCCCATCGGCAGTAAGCGACATACAGTTGATAGTCTTGGCAAAAATACGGGCGCAAGTTGTTTTTCCTACTCCACGGGGACCACAAAACAGATAGGCATGAGCCAGTTTCTGTGTGGCAATGGCATTTTTCAGTGTCGTAGTCAATGCCCGCTGACCTACCACCGACTCAAAGGTGGACGGACGATACTTACGGGCAGATACAATATAGTTTTCCATACGTCAGAATCTCTCTGTTTTTTTGAGTTTCTACAAAAATAGTGCAATAAGAACAAAGTCAGGGTTGCCTAAGCTATGTCAAGTACAACCTATTTTTGCTTTCACTGCAAATGTACGCAAAAAAAGTAAGAAGTAATAAGTGACGAGTGAGAAGTTTTAGGTAAGAAGTGGCAACTTTTAAGTTATAAGTTTTATCTTTGCATTCAGAATTAAAGGAGAAATCATGGGCAATTTACTAACAATCTGGGAGTTCATCGGTAAGCATAAATACCTTATCACTATTCTGATTTTTGCAGCCATCATTGGTTTTCTGGATGAGAACAGTGCCATTCGTCGCATTGGATACACACGTGAAATCAGTCGCCTGCAAAGCGAAATTGATAAATATCGTGCCGATTACGAAGAAAACACAAAGAAGCTCAACGAACTAAGCAGTAATCCGGATGCCATTGAGCAGATAGCACGTGAAAAGTACCTGATGAAGAAACCGAACGAAGACATTTACGTATTTGAAGATAAATAATGAAGCAACTCATACCCGCACTTTTCGCCGTAGGCGCTCTCATGGCTCTTGTTGGAGCAGCAGTATTCATCACCGGATGGGTTTATGCACCTTATATATATACCATTGGTGCAGGCTTTGTAGCACTGGCACAAATCAACACCCCCGTTCGCGGTAAAAGCAAAACACTGAAACGCTTGCGCATTCAGCAGATATTCGGAGCTATTGCACTTGTACTGACCGGAGCCTTCATGTTTTTCACCCGTGGCAATGACTGGATCGCATGTCTCACTATCGCCGCTATTCTCGAACTCTACACAGCTTTCCGTATTCCACAGGAAGAAGCCAAACTACAACAATAATATTTCCGGCATCGGAAGGTACATCAGCAATGGTTATTATTGACGCAGATTAGTGCGATTTTGATCAATATGTCACCACAGAGAACGCAGAGAACACGGAGTTTTAAATCTTTACTAAACGCAAATGAACGCAAATTCTCGCAAAGGGAAATAACAATAAAATAAAGAACTACCGTTTTTTAATCTGTGTTCATCTACGATCATCCGCGTTTCATCAGAGAAAATAATATCTCTGTGCCCTCCGTGTCCTCTGTGGTGAACTGATTTATTTCCGGTCAGCTTTGAACTCATTACTAATAAAAAAAGGCAATCCCGTTTATCACGAAACTGCCTTTAACTCTAAGTTTTTTATCTATTACTTCTTAGGTGCAGAAGTATATCTTGCATTCAAACCGTCGATAATCTCTTGTGTGATATTAAATGAACTATCGGCATAAAGCAGATTATCAAAACCTGTATTACTCAAAATCAGATTGTAACCTTTAGTCTTGTTATACTCTTTCAAGAAAACGTTGATAGAGTCACGCAACTGCAAACTATTCTTCTGATTCTCTGTAGCCAGCTGATTGGACAGGTTATTTTGTAACACCTGCAGATCTTGCTGCATCTTCATCAAACGGTTATACTCCTGTTGAGCTCTTTCCGGAGATATGAATGCATTGTTTTCATATTTCTTTTGGAACTCTTTCTGTTCCTTATCAAGAGCAGCAGCCTTCTGATTCAACGTCATACGGATGTTCTCTTCCTTTTTCATCATGGCCTCATTCAGGTCAATGCAAAAATTATATTTGGAAAGCAATGTATCTACTTCAACGTAAGCGATTTTTAAATCACCGGATACAGTAGCAGCCGCTGCTTCTCCGCCAGTTGTCGTAGTTTGTGTGTCAGCCTTACCTGCGCATTGTGAAAATAAAACGATAATCGCAAGAGCAGCAAAACCGTTAATGAGGCAATTTATTCTCTTCATAACTTGTAAAATATAGTTTTTAATTAATTAGTTCATACTATCGTTTAAGGCTTTTTCAAGATCAGCAATAGAACGACGCCTTTGTTGTGCTTCACGGTCCTGAGACTGAGCACAGCCAATTCCCTTTTCTCTCAGTGATTTATTACCACTCACATGTCCATTAGGGAATTTTCCACCCTTTACAAAAAAGACTTTGAGACCTAATAATACGAGACAAATAGCAACTATTAACAGAGTAAACAGTATTGTATTAAGCATTTCTATTAATTTTGTGGGTGCAAATATAGACTTTTGTATGGACTCAACCGCCTTTTTTATTATAAAAAAAGAGAAACGTGCTCATAAACCTCAAGAGTTTTAACCATATTTAGCAGTATGACGTTAAATTTGAATCATTCACTTAAATAAAAAGAAAAAGAATGGAAAAACAAGAACTAAAGCCAACAGGCGTATTCAAGTATTTTGCAGAAATATGCCAGGTGCCACGTCCTTCAAAGAAGGAAGAAAAAATTATCGCATATTTAAAAGCATTCGGAGAAAAACATAATCTGGAAACCAAAGTAGATGAAGCCGGAAATGTATTAATCAAGAAGCCCGCTACTCCAGGCAAAGAAAACCTGCAAACCGTAGTATTACAATCGCATGTAGACATGGTATGCGAAAAGAATAACAATGTGGAGCATGACTTCCTCACCGACCCTATCGAAACAGAAATAGATGGTGAATGGCTGAAAGCAAAAGGTACAACATTGGGAGCAGACAACGGCATCGGTGTAGCTACCGAACTTGCTATCCTTGCCGACGATACTATTGAGCACGGACCATTGGAGTGCTTATTCACTGTAGACGAAGAAACCGGACTCACCGGAGCATTTGCCCTGAAAGAAGGATTTATGAACGGAGATATCCTGTTAAACCTCGACTCAGAAGACGAAGGAGAACTGTTTATCGGGTGTGCAGGAGGAATTGATTCTGTTGCCGAATTCACATATAAAGAGGTAGAAGTACCAGCCGGATATTTCTTCTTTAAAGTAGAAGTGAAAGGTCTGAAAGGTGGACACTCCGGTGGTGATATCCATTTGGGACGTGGCAATGCCAATAAAATACTAAATCGTTTCCTCAGTCAGATGAGTACGAAGTACGACTTATATCTGTGCGAAATCAATGGAGGAAACCTGCGCAATGCCATTCCTCGCGAAGCATATGCTATCTGTGCTGTTCCTGAAGATGCAAAACATGACGTACGGGCAGACCTTAACGTATTCACAGCTGAGGTAGAAAACGAACTTGCCGTAACAGAACCTGATTTAAAACTTGTATTAGAATCAGAAACTCCCCGTGCTAAAGCAATTGATCAGGATACCACCGCCCGTTTATTCAAAGCACTCTATGCAGTACCCCACGGAGTATATGCCATGAGTCAGGATATTCCCGGATTGGTAGAAACATCTACTAACCTGGCATCTGTCAAGATGAAACCGGATAACGTTATCCGCATTGAAACCAGCCAACGCAGTTCTATCCTTTCTGCCCGTAACGACATGGCAAATACAGTCCGTGCAGCTTTCCAACTGGCAGGTGCAAAGGTCAGTTTCGGAGAAGGCTACCCAGGCTGGAAGCCTAACCCGCACTCAGCCATCCTTGAAGTGGCGGCTGCTTCTTACAAACGCTTGTTTGGTGTAGACGCTAAAGTGAAAGCCATCCATGCCGGTCTGGAATGCGGACTTTTTCTCGACAAATATCCCTCATTAGACATGATTTCCTTTGGTCCTACATTGACCGGGGTCCACTCACCGGATGAGCGTATGCACATTCCTTCGGTAGATAAATTCTGGCGTCATCTGCTGGACGTACTGGCAAATATCCCGGAAAAGAAATAATAAACCAACGCGTTTGCCGTTAATATTAGGCACGGATTCCTCTATCCGTGCCTGATTTTTATATATAAAATTAAGGTATGAAAAGAAATCTGATACATATTCTCCTCTTTCTGTTTACAGGTCTGGCATTGTTTTCAGCTTGTGACGATGAGAACTTTTCTACCGATTCTTCTCTCAAACTGGCCTTCTCTTATGACACCCTGCGTATGGATACTGTGCTGGCAGGTATCGGTACTTCCACTTACCAGTTAAAAGTGTACAATCGCAATAAGGAATCGCTGGTCATTTCATCCATCACCCTGGCAGATGCAGCCAACTCCGGTTTCCGCATCAATGTAGATGGAGCTAAAGGCAACCACTTTTCAGACGTTGAATTACGGGGTAAAGATAGCTTGCTTATTTTTGTAGAAGCTACGTTAGCTCCCGAAGACCGTGATGTTCCTTTTTTCAAAAAAGACTCCATCGTGTTTATCACGAATGGCAACTGGCAGGATGTTAAATTACAAGCATACGGACAAGACTTTCTCTCTTTACGTAAAAAAGAAATCACCCAGGATACACTAATCAGTTCATCCCGCCCTATCGTTATTTATGATAGTTTGAGCATAAAAGAAGGTGCCCGGCTTACTCTTGCTGCCGGAACACGCCTTTATTTCCATGGTAAATCAAGTATACAGGTACATGGACAACTTGTGGCAGAAGGTACACTTAATGCTCCCGTTGTATTCCGGGGCGACCGTACTGATAAAATGTTTTCTAACCTCCCCTACGACCGTTTGCCGGGTCAATGGGATGGTATTCGCTTCCATACCTCCAGCTATGAGAACTCACTGAACTTTGTCGATATTCACGGAGGAATATATGGTATCCGCTGCGATTCGGCTGCTGTAGACCGAAAGAAACTCACACTTACTAATTCTGTTATCCGCCAGGTATCGGGCAATGGGTTGGAAATGACTTCCTGCCAGGCAACCATAGGAAACAGTGAGATTAGTAATGCCGGTGGCCACTGTGTCAGCCTGCTTGGAGGTGATTATGAATTCGTACACTGCACACTGGCCAATTATTACAGTTGGGATATCAAGCAAGGGGTCGCCCTTGCCCTCAGTAACGAGAAGAAAGAAATTGCTTATCCACTGACATTAGCTGCGTTCCGTAATTGTATCATAGCCGGTTCGTCCAGTGATGAGATTAGTGGCGGACGTTCAAAAGACTCTTCTATACCTTTTAATTATTATTTCTCCTATTGCCTTATAAACTCAATAGAGGAAAAAAATGATAAGATAGTGAATGTTATATGGAAAAAAGATGATAACTTCCAATTGATAGACAAACGGGGAGAACAATTGTACGATTTCCAATTAACTCCTAAATCGGCCGCCATCAATATAGGACTGGCTGATGATGCCCGCAACTATCCGCAGGACTTAAAAGGAATGCCCCGTCTTGAAGATGAAGCACCGGATGCCGGATGTTACGAATGGAAAGAGAAAACAGAAGAAAATGAATAAAGGGATAATTATCTTATTATTACTTTTCTTATCCCCCTCCTTACTCACAGCGCAAAAAGAAAAGAATTTCCGTGTGATGTGCTGGAATGTGGAAAACCTGTTCGATATCCGTCATGACTCTCTAAAGAATGATTATGAATTTCTCCCCAATGCGCTTCGTCACTGGAATTACACCCGTTACAAAAAGAAACTGGTAAGTATAGCACGTGTTATTACAGCGGTTGGAGAATGGACTCCTCCCGCATTAGTAGGACTTTGCGAAGTAGAGAATGACCGTGTCATGCGAGATCTTGTACATTACTCCCCTTTAAAAGAACATGGATATCGTTATGTTATGACTCACTCTCCCGACGAACGGGGCATCGACGTGGCCTTGCTTTATCAGCGTGACCGTTTTAAATTATTATTCCATCGATCTGTTCCAATAGACAACGTCCATTTACACAAGCGCCCTACAAGAGATATTCTACATGTTTGCGGACTTTTATCCACCGGTGACAGCCTGGACGTATTGGTAGTTCATCTTCCTTCCCGTTCAGGAGGAGCCAAAGAATCGGAACCTTATCGCCTGTCCGTTGCAAAGAAAATCAGATTAGAAGCAGACAGTATACTAACCTCCCGCCGTCGTCCACAACTGATCATCATGGGAGACTTCAATGACTATCCGGATAATAAATCTATTACGGAAGTCCTTGCAGCCATTGCGCCTCCTCCCTATCCCGAAGCATTAAAACTATATCATTTATTAGCCGGAAAAGCCAAAGCCGGAAAACATACATTCGGCTCTTATAAATATCAGGGAGAATGGGGGCTATTGGATCACATGATTGTTTCCGGCACTCTCCTGAATATTTCTGCACCTTTTTTTACCAATGAAGAAAGGGCAAACGTAAGCCGCCTGCCCTTTCTGTTATCCGATGATGATAAATATGGTGGAAAACAACCTTTCCGCACTTATTATGGTATGAAATATTTAGGCGGATACAGTGACCATCTACCTATATATACCGATTTTGAGCTGAAAGAAAATCAAAACAGTTTCTAATGTTCCATTATTCCACTCCTGACCCATCCGGGTATTTCACAAAATCTCCGGTAACTTTTACTACAGGCATGGTAGCATTTGTCTTCTTTAAATGGCGAGTCAAATCCTTTGCCAGTTTCAAAGCTATCTTCTGATATGCTTTTTCGCCGATGAGATTTTGTTGTTCCGAGATATCTTCTTTCAGATTGAACAGAGCCGACGTCTGCGATTCATAGTAGTAAATCAACTTCCAGTCTCCTTCAATAACAGCACTTTGCGGAGCACCGGTCGTTTCGTACCGTTCTCCCCAGTTATTAGGATAATGAAAATACAAAGGTCTCTTCTGATCTCCCTGTTTCCCTTTTAACTGTGCAACAAAACTTCTACCATCAATAATCTGTGGAGTATGTATTCTCCCTTTCATTCCGGCTAACTCCAGTATACTGGGAAAGAAATCTTCTATTATCACAGGAGTTACATTCACTGTAGCAGGTTGTGTGACTCCCGGCCAACAAACAATCATTGGCTCACGAATCCCACCTTCTTTTAACGAACCCTTTCCCTCACTCAACGGATAATTTTTATTTGTACGTCCAATGGTATATCCCCCGTTATCGGACATAAAAATAATAACTGTGTTTTGAGCAATACCTTTTACTTCCAGATAGTCCATAAGATCTCCCAAACTCTTATCCATGCCTTCCACCAATCCGGCATACTGCGCTTCCTTATGCGAAAGCCCTTTGGCTATGTATCTATCATAAAATCTTTTGTCAGTAGCAAAAGGAGCATGAACAGCATAATGGCTCATATACAAAAAGAAAGGTTTTTCTTTGGCAAGTGCTTTATCCATAAGCCCTTTGGCTTCTAAAGTCAAAGCCTCAGTCAGGAAAGTATCCGTACCATGATATTTTTCCAGATCCGGTACTGCCCATATCTTTGCCCATTCCGGATTTCCGTTCGCACCATATCCTTCTTCTCCCAGATAACTTCCCATAGCCCCGGCAGCATGTCCGGCGATGTTATAATCGAAACCAATAGTCAACGGATCAGCAGCCGGAGTATCCAAGGAACCAAAATGCGCCTTACCTACCATCATGGTTGTATATCCGTTTTCACGAAGCAATTCCGGCAGACATTTAGCATAAAAAGTGTAAGGTATACCTTCCTGCGGGCACAAGCCATTATAATTCCAATCACCGAATGCCAGCAAATCGTTCTTCCTGTCTGTCGAAACATCTTTCTTCAAGGTCCAGTTAGTCACCCGGTGCCTTGCTGCATTAGCTCCGGTGAAAAGGCTCACCCGTGATGGTGAACTGATCGAGTTGGCATAAGCATGAGTAAACTTAACCCCCATTTGAGAAAGTCGCTCCATATTGGGCGTATGATAAATCTGGTTTAGTTCCGTTGTCTCCGTCCAGAAAGGAACCGAAGTATCCTGCCACCCCATATCATCCACCAAAAAGAGGATGATATTAGGCTGTTGTTGGGCTGTTAACGGTCCGGATAAAATCAAGACAGAAGCAGCAGTCCATAATTTACGCTTATCTACATTCATGGTATTTTCTTGTTTAATAGTTTTTTTCTGTTACAACTTGACAACTGCTTTAATTTACTTTTCAGTAGTTACGCCAATCTCATTCATTTCCACCTTTGCAGGAGTATCAGTCGGCGTAGTAGCTACCAACCTGATAAAACGTGCCTTCACTTTTTCCTTAAATGGTACTGTTTGCGGAAGCGGGTTGTGCATGATGTTACTAAATTCACCATTTACAGGCACTTCCTGCCAATTATTTCCATCAGTACTTACAAAGAATTTATACTTGAATGCCATGGTCGGTTTTGCCTCAGCCTTAGCAGGAGCATATGTAAAAGCACTTAATATTACCGATTTACCTAAATCAATGGTAAGTGGAGAATCAGACACCTGTTTCCAGGTAGTACGCGGCAAATTATTCCAATCCACCTCTTCACTTTCTTCTTGCAAAGGAGCCACATAGAAAGCTGCTACCCGGCTGATATTAGCAGTCAGACGACAACTTTTAATTTTAATTCTTAACTGATTGGCTTTTACATCAGGAAAACGTAACAAACGCTTATAACCAACCGTAGTCCCCTGAGCTATCTCTTTCCAACCATCAGCAGTCTGTGCCTCCACAGAAAAAGCTTCTACACGTTGTCCTCTTGCGATATCTTCCTGCAACATCACTACATTAATTTCCGAGCCGGATTTCAGTTTATAGGTACGCTCTCCATTCGAAATAGCTTCCCATAATTTCTGTCCCTCCTTCACCCTGTCATCGGCAAAAGCCTGTTTACGATATTCGGCAAACTCTTTCAAACGAGTCACATCCGCCTCATTAATCAATCCGCGACGATCCGGCGGAATATTCAATAACAAGACAGAATTGTAACCAACGGATTGGAAATAGATATCCGCCAAATGTTTCAGACTTTTCACCTTGTTATCCTCTTCTTTATGATAGAACCATCCCGGACGAATAGAAACATCCACCTCAGACGGGTACCAGAAGAGTTCGGTTGCATTCTTCAGTATATCACGACTCCCTAAATCTTCTGCCTTACTGAACACTCCCAACCGTTTATTATTTTCCTCCGAACGGGCATAGATTCCCGGAGTAAGTACCGTAGCATTCCATTCCGTTTCACGGCCAATTCCTTTTTCATTACCAACCCAACGCACATCATCTCCCATTATAGCCATCACAGCCTTAGGCTGCAACTTCTGAATCGTTTTATAAAACGCATCCCAGTCATAGACCTGTTTTTTCCCGTTAGGACCTTCACCATTTGCACCATCAAACCACACCTCGTGTACTTCTCCGTAGTTAGTAAGCAACTCCGTCAATTGTTGAATAAAAAACTGATTATATTTCGGAGAATCGCCATAACATGAAGCGTTTCTGTCCCATGGAGAGAGATAAACACCGAACTTCATTCCATATTTATCACAAGCATCACGAAGTTCTTTCACAACATCCCCTTTACCATTCTTCCAGGAAGAAGAAGCTACGGAATGGGTTGTAGTTTTGGTAGGCCACAAACAGAAACCATCATGATGTTTAGCCGTTAAAAGGACCATTTTAAAACCAGCATCTTTCAGTGTACGTACCCACTGCTCTGCATCCAACTGTGAAGGATTAAACAAAGCCGGATCTTCTGTCCCGTCTCCCCATTCACGCCCGGTAAAAGTATTAATACCGAAATGCAGGAATGCTGTCAGTTCCATCTGTTGCCAGGCCAATTGCTGTGGAGTCGGCACTAACCTCGCCGCCATATCTACTTTCTCCTGAAGTGTGGCATTCTGTGGAAACTCCAAATGCTTCACATAATACCCTTTCTCATTTTGTGCCTGTCCACTACAAATCGAAGCGAACAGAATGACTAATAATAAAAGTTTTTTCATTGGTTGTATATTTACGTTTACTTCACTATATTCACCATAGAGCACACTACAGAGTACTATTGTTGAAACTAAAATAAATAAAACTCTGTGTGACTCTGTGAAACTCTGTGGTGAATATTATCTTTTTTCTCCGAAATCAGTTTGTTGCTGTTCCACTTCTTTCAATTTATATTGATTCAATTCCATCTGCAATTTCTTTACTTCACGGGCACAATCTTCATCTCTCACTTTATCTACACTTTTTTCCCGAACCATTTTAACAGCTGCGTTTTCTTCCGCTACATCAAAAATTAAAGGATAAATGACCGGATGTGTCTCTATCTCAATCGCTTCACTGGCAGGCATCTGCTTACCTTCTATCAATACAGAAGCACGAATTTTAATCTTCCCCGGAGTGGTAGTGGACTTCACAAGCACAGGTGCCGTACCCCACTGTACGGAACGAGGATTGGCCATCACATCCTCTCCACCCAAAATTACACCTTCACCCTCTATTTCAAAACGAATAAAATAATTATTCAAACGCTTAATATTTCCATTATCATCAGCAACAGCTGCAATCACCGTCACAATATCCGAACCGTTAGCCTCCATATTCATACCCTCATTATCAACCCATAACAAAAGCCTTGAAGGGCGACGTGACGGTGACACCTTATGAGTAGCCACTACTTTTCCATCCATAAGTCCTTCTGCAAGCATATATACATCTGCTTGTTTTCTCTGACGGGACAAAGCCTTATCCTGCATAAAATCATATACATCCTTAAATGTTATCACAGGCGAAGGCATCCCTTTCTCTCTTTTTTCTTTTTTATAATTATACTGTTTACCATCCTTAAATACCGTCAGGCGAACTTCTTCACAATTGGAGTAAACCGTCACATCCTTTGGTGAGAAAGGAGTCATAGCATGCGCAATATATACCATTGGCCCGGTTTCGGCAATCAAATCTGTCTTTTGCAGACTACGCTGTGACTTAAACATATAATATGAATATTTGGGCTGGCGGAAAGCATCCATAATCCCTCCATAAAACGGATCGGGATGATATCCCCGCTGATGATCGAATGAATGCCATAAACAGCCTCCGATATGTTGACGGGTTGTTTGGAACAACGTTTCATAACAAGTATACGGATAAGAAGGATTAGCATATCCCTGTGCCTGAATCAACATAGGTGTTTCTCCCCAGGCACGACTGGCACGACTGGGAGAATTATGCGAACTCCAATCATCCACATTGTCTCCCCATTCACGAGTGAAATACGTTATTTCCGGATGTTCTGCTTCTTCTTTATCTACTCCTCTCAAATGAGGATGTTTGAAAAGCACAGGGAAGTATTCATGCCCTTTGGCCTCTGAATCACAACCTGTATAGCAATAAGGGTATGGATATTCTTCCATCACAATATCTCTCACTTTCTGTGCAAAGTCGGCTGGATACCAAGTCTCATTCAGAATAGGTTCCCACATCCATACAGAAGGATGGTTACGATCTCGCCGCACCATGTTCCGGATATCCGAATATACCCGCTGAGCAAACTCGGGAGCCTCATTCCAGAACTGCCATCCCGGAGTATTGACTATCACGAAAAGTCCAAGTTCATCACAAGCATCCATAAAAGCCGGGTCTTGTGGATAATGGGCGTTCCTGATCACTTTCAGTCCTGCATCTCTCAACTTCTTCGCATCCCGCCAGTGCATACTGTTAGAAAGTGCATTGCCTACAACAGCAAAATCCTGATGGCGATTGGCTCCAATCAATGGAGCATCATAAGGTTTCCCATTGAGCCAGAAACCGTCTTTTCCTTTAAATTCGATACTGCGTACACCAATACGACGTTTATATCCATCAATCGTATTTCCGTGGTTATCCTGTACATATACATGCAGTTGATACAAATAAGGAGAATCCGGCGACCAAAGGTGAGGGTCAGAAATTCTGATCTTATTGGCAACAACCGCAGCCTTTTGTTTTCCAACAGAAAGTTTGTGAGTAGCTTCACCAACCTTTTCAGCATTAGCATCCAACAGTTCATAGACGACCCTCCCGTTAAAAGACTGTTTACGGTCATTTCTAACCTGTATATTCAGTAAAATATCCGCTGTCTGCTCTGACACTTTATCAAAAGCCACAAACAAACCACCTCCTGCTACCTGATTCTCATAATTCGGATCAGTTATATAAACATCATTGTGAGCTATCAACCAGCAATCCCGGTAAATGCCCCCGCAATAAGTAAAGTCCAATACATCCTGTGCCTTCCCGGGAGGATAAGAAGGATCATCGCTATTATCGGCCCATACCGCTATTACATTCTCTTTTTCAAAAGTCACATAAGGAGTTATATCGGCAATTACGGGCAGAAATCCTCCGAAATGTTCATTAATCAACTGACCATTTATCCATACCTTTGACTTCCCCATAATAGCTTCGAAATGGAGAAACAGCTTTTTACCTTTAAGACTATTGTCAGGAGTGAAATGCTTACGATACCATACTTCCCCCTGATAATTTATACATCCGCTTGCTTCAGTCGGTAAATATTCTATCCCGTCCGGTAATGAAACAACCGCCCAGTTATCATCATCAAAATCTACCCGATAAGCCTCCGGAGCACTTCCTTTATAAAAACGCCAGGCCGGGTTCATCGAATATACTTCACGCCCTGTGTGCTCCAGAGGATAAAAACCAGCCACAGAATATTGAGGCTGAAAAGCTGCCTTTACCGGAACGATCGACATCAGGAGTAAGAGCAATAAATAAAAATCTTTCCTCATAATCATTTCGTCATTTATTATTGTTTTTCATCAATTATAATTCAATACATCCCCTCAGTTAAAAGAATAAATCAATACTCTAAATAGAGTAACCACCCTTGCCGGGGTTGAAGTGTAATCTTATCTCCTACTTTCCATTCACCCGCTGGTTGGAAATCCGGTACTTCCGGTGCAATTATCCTCACTTTGCCCGGTTCCATCCCCAACTGTTTCCAATCCGGATTTAACTCTACCACCTTCACTTCATCCGAATAATTACCCAAAGAGAGTAACACCCTATCGGATTTACGATAAGCCGTAACTTTCACAGCCTCATCAGAAACAGTCACTGCCGGTGTATTTTCCCAAAATCCCAATACGGTAGCATCGGCTATTCCAAATTCATCCCAAATACGCCATACCGCACGCGGATCACAATTGACTCCCTCCGTAAACCATGGATAACGTACTGTCATACCATACTGCATTCCTAACCACGCATTTCCACCTCTGAAGAGCATATCTCCTGTCAGTCCGAAAGGAATACCCGATGATTCAACCAGCCAGTTGGCTGCCGACATTTTATCATATAAGAAACTTTCTCCAAACCACAGTTTATCTATATACGGGAAAAATTCCATATACTGATTGACAGGCCCTTTAGAGAAACCAGTATTAGAGTGAAGGTCTATCAGACAATCCGGCTTTACACTTTCCATAGCCCGGCGCATACGTTTCAATATACAACGATCAAAAGAAACATCATCCAGATAAATCCCGTCAATATCATAATTACGTACCATCCAGGCAAGTCCTTCGATGTAGTAATTATACCAACGAGAATCACTTTCTGCTGTCAAAATAGAAGCATCGGCAGTAATCCCCAACTCATTTGTATATTCAAAATGCTCATACCATTGTGGTGTATAATCCGTCACAAAATGTTCACGGCACCACGGAAACCCTCCTCCCTTACCGTCTTTCAGAATTTCATGTCCCAAACTCCTTATAGCCCATATCTCAGCAGTCGCATTACTCAGTTCACGAAGTGTATAATAAATTTTCACCTTGCATCCCTTTTGATGCCATTCTTTTGTGAAATTCTTTATTTTATCTCCGGTCAGGAACGGATAATTAATAAACGGATTATACTCGTTTCCCTGATGCATATTAATAATGCGTATGCCAGCTTTCAGATCTTCAGCCTGTGGAGTTGGTTTAGGCCCGTTGTGATAATAGCGGTCTGTAAATTGCCTGTCAAAATGAATGGGTTTCACCGGAGTAATAATCATAGCAAAATCAAAATGAATGGGTTTCTCCGCTTCCAATGTCCTGCTACCACTATATGCGGTAACCTGCACTTTTCCCGACTCCTTTCGGATGGAGAATCCTCCTTTCCCACCATTATACCAGCTTTCAGGATATGCCGGACGATACAAATTCAATAACGGTCCGCTATAAGTACTCCCCCTGAATTCACAATGAATACCGGCATGTGCATTCCCGATCCAAAAACTATCAAATGGCCATAAACCGTGTTGCTCTTTAGAAGTAGCTAAAGATATTCCCGGCTCCTCTACTTTTCTCTCCGCAGCATCCCACTTCCCGTTATATTGTTGCGGTGTCTCTTGTCCCGGTAATCCTGCTCCCAGAAAAAAAGAACCGACTTCAGCTTTCACCGGAATCTCCAATCGAATATCTTCTACTTCAACTGTTTTTTTAGGGGTAAGTGTATATACATAATTCATCCAGCCATCAAACTCCATCACACTTCTACAAGTCACAATCAAATCGTTATCTTCCGCTTTCCAGCTCCTGCTCACGTGTCCATTTGTCTGTTCTGTCAGTAAAGCAGAACCTTTCAATTCTTTATCTCCTTCAGTGGTCCGGATAATAAATTTCACCGGACTTTCAAGAATTTCCGTATTCCATGCTTCTATTTGTCCCGGTAGCCCTGTTGGCTCATCAATTGATACTGTACGTCCCAAACAGCCCACCTCATTCTTGCTCACCGTCATCGAAGCATACGGTTGAGTCGGCATATCCGATATGCCCAAAGTAGAATTCAGCCATCTCAGCCTGCTATGTCTCCACAGTTCACTATCCCCTCTGTCAGCAAGAGGCTCTCCTTCGATACGAATGCTCAACGGTACTACTCCTTTTCTTCCGGATTCGTCACTTATCACTATCGTACCCTGATACAGTCCCGCTTTTTGCCCGGCAGGGACATCTATTCCAAACCATAAAGGTTGTACATACCCTTTGCCTACATTAACCTCTTTGCGGAATTCTTTTCCATAAGGATCGATACCTTCTACATTAAAACAGGTAATGGCCTGTTGTGGAATACGCTCCGCACCGCATTGCAATGCAGAGGCTTTATAAGATATTTTATTAACTTCTCCTCTACCGGCCCATAACCCAATCTGAAAAGTATAATATTCATTGGGAGCTGCCATACCTCTGAAAACCTGTCCCTGTGGTTGGTCCATCCATTTCAACGGAAGATGATCACGCATCCGGATCGGATTAGTCCGATCCTCCGAAAACAGATAGAGTGGCGTTCTGTACTTTTTCATATACTGCTCTTTCTCTATCCCGGTAGCTGTAACTTCCATCGGATAAAAGCTGTCAAATTTCGTTCGTGATTCTACCTTTGTCACCAATGCCTGCGGAATATCTTTTACTCTGTCTATCTCCGTCAACCAGACCGAATCAGGTGCTTTCTCTTTAGCTATATAATCACCATTATAAGCACCATATCCATGCACCACTTTATAAGGCAGATAATAAAAGTAATACAATCCTTTAACGGCTGGTCCAAACATCAATTTACATTTTTCAGCAGATACATCCACTCTTTTTATATTCTGTACCGTATCACCCGTTTCCGCATGTAAAATCAAAAAACACGTCTCATCTATATTCCGGTCCGGACGACGCCAGTCAAAATCAAGTGTAAACACTTCCGATGATTCATCTATTTGTAATATGGCACGATGATTCCCCAATGACTCCTCCCAGGGAATATTCGGTACACTATATACATACCTCGCACCTTGTGCATTCAACAATCCGGCTATACCAGATAAAACAATAAAGAACAAATATACTTTACAGCTTTTCATAACATTTATTTAATCAAACCTTCAAAAATAACCTACATTTATACATTACTCTCAAAAGTAGAAAAAGAATAAGATAATTGGCAAAGGTCAACCATACTAAATAATAATTTCCTAAATATTGCTCTAATCCGTAACTGACCGAAGCTGCAATACAACGGAAATTCACTACCTCACCGAGCACGTAGGCAGTAATAGAATTCATACCATACACTTTCAACCAATTCAATCCCCGTGTATGCCCTTTATAATCAATCCAGTAATAAAACAATGCCATGAGCAAAAAGCAATATCCACCGGACAGTAACGTCATACTGGCTGTCCATAAACGCTTAATGACAGGCATTTGCAAACTCCACAACTCTGCCAGACCGATCAATAACAGACCAATAAGCAGTAATATTTGTACCACCTTTTTCCGGTTCGCCTTGCCTTCTTTCATTATCTTTCCGGCAAAAGCTCCAAGCATCACAGTAACCCCAAATGTCAGGCTACTCCATATCCATGTATAATTGTATTGAGATGAAAAGCTCCAGGTTCCGTCTTCATTCCAAAAAACTCCATCCCGGAAACGTCCCAGAACCCATCGATCTACCTGCTCTGCAAAATTTCCTGCCGGGGTAAAGTCACCCAGAAATGTCATAGGAATCCAGTAGGCAAGAAGCAATAACAGCGTTATTATTATCTGCCATCCGAATGAAAAATGTAATTGGATAACTGCTGCAATAAAATAACCAACAGCAATCGATTGTAATGTATTAGAATAGAAATAAATGTGCTTACTATCAAATCCAAGTAAATTTCCCTGGACAATCATTCCGAAGATAAAAAGTAAAATAACCCGTTTAAGAATCCGTCGGTAAACAGGCCAATAATCTACAGAAGCAGTTTTGTATTTAGATAAGGAAAAAGGCATTGAAGCCCCTGTCATAAAGAGAAAAAGCGGCATTACAAGATCCCAGAAACGAAACCCTTCCCAGACTTCATGGTCGAACTGATATAGAACCTCATCGAGAAATGGCAGATTCAACTGTCGTGCCAGTGCAACGAACACCGGCTGAAAAAAGACAAGAAGAAATAAATCAAAACCTCTAAGTATATCCAATGAGGCTAATCGGGTAAAATCATTTTCCGGTACTTTGTTCATGGTATTTTATAGATTTAATTCCGGAAGAAAAACAGAAAAACCAATGAGGTACCTCCTTCCAGAGATATCCTCATTAGTATATATTACTCTCTCTTTTTTACTTCACAGGATAAATAGTGAAATCAAAGGTTTGCTTTGTCAATGGAACCAGATAGGAAGGCAAAACTCCCGGACCACAAGTAGCAGTACCTACTCCAGCTTGTTCAGCATCCAGATGTATTGTTATTTTGCCGTCCCGTTTCAATTCATTAATATGACGTGCCTTCTCTAATATTACATCTGAGAAAGGAAAAGTGCTAAACTGGAAGAAAGAATTTGCCTCTATCCAGCAACCTTTCCCATGTTCGTCAGTCAATTGCAGCCACCGGACATCCGTCCGGTTACCTGTAGACTGAGGAACAACATAATAATGGAACATCCGTTCAGGAGTTGTTTTATAAACACCTATTTTTCCCGATTGATTCCGGTCAGTATAGGTTTCATGTTCCCCACGGCCCAGATAAGTTACATTTTCGTAGGTATCCTTCATTTCAAAAGTAATTCCCAATCGAGCCATCGATTTTACCAATGAAGTATCCGGCTCAAAAGTAGTCTGCACTTTCATAGAACCATCACGGTTCAAAGCATATATAAACTCGGCATTTCCTATTTTCTTTCCTTCGGCATTCAGAATATCAGCTTTCACAGTCGTCTTATTCTTACCTTCTTTCAAAGAAACCACCTTTTGTGTCAAATGGTCCAAACCAGCCTGTCTCCAGAGTTTAGCTCCATTCTGATCGCGGTTATCATTATCCGTAGCCGGACGGAACAGGCTCAAAGTTATCGGACTTGCCAATAATTCTTCTCCATCCAGACAAAGAGATTTCAAAGCACCGGTAGCCTCATCAACAACAAACGTTGTGTTCCCCGCTTTGGCAGGTTTGCCGGACCAACTGTTTTTAGATACAGGAAGTACAAACTGATCATAGGCAACCTCCCAATCGGATGTTACTAACGGAGTAGCCTTCACCCGCGTCCAACTCAGATTCAGATAAGCTTCACGAAGCGTTTTAGGAAGTTTCACAGCTCCCAAAGTGATATCCACCACGGCATGCGGGGCACAAGTCACCTCTTTACTTCCCTCAGCAACAATCGTTCCGTCATCTCCCGTCACGCTCCAATGAAGAAGATATTCATTCAAATCCGAAAAGTCAAACCAATTCTTCACACGGATAGTCAGGTTCTTCTTATCAACCAATGTACTCTTGATATTCTGATAGATCTTCTTTACCTCCAACAGATGCGGATGGGGCTCACGAACGGCATTCACCAAACCGTTACAACAGAAGTTACCAAAACTCGGCACATCTTTAGGCCCGTAATCGCCGCCGTATGTCCAATACCAGTTACCATCCTGGTCTACCTCACGGAAAGACTGGTCCACCCAATCCCAGATGCAACCACCCTGAGCCATCGGTTCATTTTCAAAAACATCCCAATATTCCTTCATGCCACCGCAACTATTCCCCATGGCATGCAGATATTCGCAAAGAATAAAAGGACGGTAAATATCCTTACGGGCTACGTACTCTTTAATGACATCCACACTGCGGTACATACGGCAATAGATATCCGTATTGTAATTTTCTTCCGCACGTTCATATTGTACGGGACGGTTCTTTTCTACAGACTTCAGCCAGTCATACGTACGCTCAAAATTAATTCCATTGCCGGCTTCATTGCCTAATGACCAGATCACAATGGCAGGATGATTCTTCGAACGCTCATACATACGATGCGTACGATCCATATGAGCCGTAAGCCACGTACTGTCTTTTGCCAAAGAGGCAGGTCCGTAGCCCATACCGTGAGATTCGATATTTGCTTCATCAATCATATAAAGGCCATACCGGTCACAAAGCTGATACCAGTAAGGATGAGCAGGATAATGGGAATTACGGACGGTATTGATATTATGCTGTTTCATCAGCTTGATATCCTCTTCCATCAGTTCCTTACTTACTGTACGCCCCAACTGTGAATGCTCATGACGGTTTACCCCTTTCACCAATACAGGCACACCATTGATACAGAAACGACCGTCCTTTATTTCAGAAGTACGGAAACCGACTTTCGTCCCGGTCACCTCAGTCACTTTTCCATTAGCGTCTTTCAATTCCAATATCAATGTATACAGGTTCGGATGTTCTGCACTCCATTTTTCAACATCCGGAATACGTTTCTCATCAAAAGTAATCAGATTGCTCAAACCACGGGATTTAACCGGTTGACTACCATTCAACACTGTCTTTCCGGCCTCATTCTGCAATTCATAGGCAACGGTAGCTATTCCGGCTGCCGCTCCTTCTACAGTCACATCAAGTTCGAAAACGCCGTCTTTATAAGTATTCTTTTCAAGGATAGAGGTCACTTTATAATCGGCAATATATTGCTTGGGAGTACTGTAGAGATACACATCCCGCTCAATACCGCTTAACCGCCACATATCCTGACACTCAAGATAAGCACCTGCACTCCAGCGGTAGACTTCAAGGGCTATTGTATTTTCACCTTTTTTCAGTTTGTCGGTAATATCCCATTCGGCAGGGGTCTTAGAATCCTGATTGTATCCTAAAAACTTTCCATTCACCCATGCATAATAAAATGAAATGACCCCTTCACAGCAAAGTATCACGCGACGGCCTTCCCAACCGGCAGGAATCGTAAAAGTACGACGATAAGACCCCACCTCATTCTCTTCAGATGGAACCAACGGCGGATTCTTCTTGAAGTTGAACATCTTATCATCAAATTCATAAGTCTCGTTTACATAAATAGCCGTACCATACCCCTGACGCTCCCAGTTACCCGGCACATTGATATCGGCCCATCCTCCGGTATAAAACGAAGGTTTATAAAAATCTTTCGGACGGGTATCGGGATTCTTCACCCAATGGAACTTCCATTTGCCATTCAGACTCATATAATAAGGAGATTCTTCATAAGCCCCTTTCTGTACATCAGCAGCAGTTGCATACGGCCAGACATAGGCATGGGGATTCAGCTTATTCAATCCTACCGCATACTGGCTCTGCCATTCGGGCCGTTGTTGTGCCGCAGCGGGAATGATAACCAGCACTGCCAGCATCATCAGATAAATTTGTTTTAATAAGTTATTCATGGTTTTATGTTTTTGTAGTAGTTAAGTAGTCAAGTAGTTAAGTAGTAAGTAGTCGATAGTATTGATACTTACTACTTAACTACTAAAATACTTACTACTGGGCTACTTACTACTAAATTACTTCACTATCACTTCATCAAACATCACTCTGGATTCCTGTCCCGGACGTACATGATCTTCCGGGCAAGCCCCTGGTCCTTTGGCGGTCACACGGATATAGCGTGCCTGTTTCCCGTTGATATTCAAAGACAGATCTTCCACAAAATTCCACTCCCGGAAGATATCCTGAGGAGTAAAGCTTAATGTACCCACCTTCCTGAATTTACGGTTATCATCTGATATTTCTACTTCTATCGATGCCGGTTTATGTATTGCCATGCCATAATTTGTAATACAACCTACTGTAACCGTATGGAGTGTTTCCTTTTTCAATAAATCAATTGTGAAAGATACCGTATCACTTTTTTCCCAGGAAGCCCATTCATAATCTGTTTGTTTCAGGCTTCCACGTATTCCGTTGGTTACTACTTCCACATTTTTATTATCTCCAAAAACAGGTTTACCGGTAGCCTTATTCCAGATAACAGGTAAAATCAATGTTTTTCCCATTTTCTTATCCCCCACAAAGGTAGCACACTTTAAAGTTTGTACGCCCCGAATAGTCAAATCCTTGGTATAACGGAGTGATTTTACCGAAGGCTCACTATCATCCAACGTATAACGAATTTCTACATCCGGACGTATACATTCCAAACTAACCTTTAAAGCTCCGTTTTCAGGTGTTATTGTATGCTGAATATTATACATTGAACGGGAATACCTCACTCCTTTAGCTGCAATATGGCAGTTATATACATCCAATCCTTTTAAAAAACGGTTCCAATCTTTCAATTCCGGTTTAGCCCAGCCCCCTTCGGCCACTGCTGCCAGACGCGGAAAGAGCAGATAGTCCACATCTTCGGGTTTATTGCAAAACTCAGTCCACATACAACCCTGTATCCCCATCAAAAGAGACTTATATTCAGGTTTCCAATCATCCTGTATCGGTTCATAATCAAATACATCCCTCAAAGTAATATTACCAAAATAGGTCACAGGTTCAAACCACTGAGGTCCCTGATAGCGTATCAGATACATAATACGCGCCGGAGTCATTATAAACCGGTGTCCCTGTTCTGCAGCCTTCAAAGCAGCAGTACCCAATCCCTGCCAGCCTAAAATGATGGTCCCGTCCGGTATAGTCGTATTCGTCAATTCATCCCAGCCTATCACTTCACGGCCTTTACTTTGTACATATTCGCACATCCGTTTCATAAAGTACCCCTGCAAATCTTCTTCATTGGCCAGATGTTCTTTTTTCATTCGTGCCTGGCAAAGCGGACATTTTTCCCAGTTCGTCTTTCTGGCCTCATCACCTCCCAAATGAATATAACGGGAAGGAAACAACTCCACCACTTCATCAATCACATCTTGTAAAAATGTAAATACACTGTCATTCCCGGCACAATAGATAACCTCAGCATGCGCACCTCCCAACCCGGGTAATACACCTATGAAATTCTTTACTACCGGACAAGCCAATCCGGGATAAGAGGCCAGAGCGGCATTACTATGTGCCGGCATTTCTATTTCAGGAATCACTTCTATCTGGCGATCGGTAGCATACGCTATTATCTCCTTCATGTCTTCCTGAGTATAAAACCCACCTATTGGAGTAGATTCTCCCAACATCGGATTCCTTCGGGAATGAAAAGGGACGTCGGTACGATCTACCCGCCATGCACCTATATCTGTCAGACGAGGATGTTTCTTTATTTCCAGGCGCCAACCGTTATCATCACACAAATGAAAATGGAGTTTATTTATTTTCAGCATTGCCATACAATCTATGATGCGCAATACATTCTTTTTGGGTATAAAAAAGCGGGCAGCATCCAATAATAACCCGCGATAGCCAAAGCGAGGTTCATCACTAATTTTTACCGAAGGAATGGCCCAGTCAACATCTCCGCCTACATTTCTTGCATTTTCTATAGAAGCCGGCAGCAACATACGGATCGTCTGTAAGGCATAGAAGAAGCCCTTTACATCCGAAGCATTAATCACAATCTTATCCGAAGTGACATCCAACCGATAGGCCTCACTCTTCAAGCTACGATCTGTTATAAAACAAACATCCCCGGTGTTACTTCCTTCTTTCAACAACGGAGTGAATCCGCCAGCACAAGTAAAAAGACCGATAAAATTACGAGCGATTTCCGCTTGCCCTGCATTCTCTACAGCAAATACCGTATTCTCCGAAAAACGATAGCTCCCCTCCCCTGGCACAACTTGCACAGGGGTGGGTACTATAGAGATCGTTTGTGTTAAATCTTCAGCCTGTACTGCTATGATAGGGGAAAACAGTAACGCTATTATAATTGATAAGGTGTATTTCATCATAAATCAATATATTCCTTTTTTACTCTTTATCTCTTTCCGGTGAAAAACGAACCGGATCGTTGTATTGCTCCTGCAACTTCAGCATTTCTTCTTTAAGTTCTCCCACTACAGGTTCATACTCTGCTTTTCCATATAAGTTATGCATCTCAGCAGGATCTTTCTGAAGATCATACAACTCCCACCAGTTTATATCATTATAAAAATGAATCAACTTATATCGTTCTGTACGAACACCGTAATGGCGTTTTACCATGTGTTCGGCAGGATATTCATAAAAATGATAGTACAATGCTTTTCTCCAATCTTTGGGATGCTCTCCTCTCAGCAAAGGCAACAAAGATACCCCCTGGATATCATCAGGAACAGGAGCACCTGCCAACTCAAGAAAAGTAGGTGCATAATCAATATTCTGTACCATTTCCGTTATATCACCTTTCCGGTCGAATCCCTTAGGCAAACGCATTATAAGCGGAGTACGCATAGATTCCTCATACATAAAGCGTTTATCAAACCAACCATGTTCGCCCATATAAAATCCCTGATCGGAAGTATAAACCACCAACGTATTGTCCAACATTCCCTTTTCTTTCAGATAGTCAAGTACACGCCCTACATTATCATCCAGAGATTTCACTGTCTTCATATAGTCACGCATATACCGTTGAAACTTCCAGTTGGCCAATTCTTTTCCTTTTAGATTCTGCTTATAGAAATCATCAATCACCGGACCATAAAACTTATCCCAGGCAGCCCGTTGCTCCGTATTCATACGTCCGAGGAATTTCTCATACAAAGATTTCAGTCGCGAGTTCTTCTCCGGACGAAGCATTTTCAGGTCATAGATCATGTCCATATCCTTCACAATACTCATTTCCTGTGCAGCAGCAGCCGGACGGCCTTCATAATCATCAAAGAAGTTTCCGGGAAGAGAAAATGTCTTATCTTCATACAGTGCCAGATTACAGGTATCCGCCATCCAATTGCGATGAATAGCCTTATGGTGAATCAACAGGCAGAAAGGTTTATCCTTATCCCGTTTGTTCTCCATCCAGTCAATAGCCTCATCCGTGATAATATTTGTGACGTAACCTTGTTTCTGAATCGTATCATTATCCTGGGTGATAAAATCCGGATTATAATAATCGCCCTGTCCCGGTACTATCTCCCAGTAATTGAACCCTGTAGGCAGACTTTCTAAATGCCACTTCCCTACCAAAGCTGTCTGATAACCAACTTTCTGTAACAGTTTCGGAAAAGTTTGTTGTGCACTATCAAAAACACAAGTCGTGTTATCATAAAATTTATTGGCACAACTATGCTTACCGGTAATCATACAGGCACGGCTTGGACCACTCAGCGAATTAGCAACAAAACTATTGGTAAAGCGTACACCATCATTGGCTATACGATCCAGATTAGGAGTCTCCATATAACGGGTATCATAACAACTCATCATTTGAGCCGTATGATCATCCGTCATAATATATACAATATTATATGGTTTTGCTTCTTCCTTTTTTTGTTGCTGACAAGAAGTTACAGTAGCCAATGTCGCCAATCCGGCAAAGGGATAAACTATTTTTAAGTCTGGTCGGTTCATGGTAAAACAAGATTAATATAAATACAATAATTTCTCTACCCTTTATTATTTAGTAGTTCTATGTTTCTTTTAAATACAAATTTACGACAGCAGGTACTAATCCAATGTTCGAAAATAATTTTATATATTCCAAAAATGTCCAAAATGCGTCCTTTTTGAATTTTATTTGAAAAAAAGAACAAAAACAATAAACGATAGCTTTTAAATAGAGTAGTAGCAAATCATGCTACTACCCCTGTTGCAGAAAACAAAACTCTTTCGGATGTTTCTGCTGCTTCATTACAAATCAACAGAATAATAAAATTAGTATCCGTAATTTTGATCGCCGGCAGATATTGACTCGTTAGTATTCAATTCTTCCTGTGGTATAGGCAACCGTAAGTTTTTCTTCAAGAAATTTTCCGTTAAATCTCCATTGTTAAACAGACGTTCTTTAAATCGATGTTCACCTAATTCCTTGTTCTCAACAATGGCTCTTGTAATATGATGATTATTCTGAATCTCCAAAACCTTCTTCAAATATTCAGTTCCTCGTCTTCGTGCGTCACAATACATCGTTTGTTCACCAGCCAATTCTACCAAACGTTCCCAGAATATTTTATCTCTCACCTGATCTTTAGTAAGATTAGTTTCCCAGTCTTTAGGGTAAACAGCATTCGGCGTACCTGACTGCCGCGCTCTCTGTAATACTTCTTTCACCAGACTAATAGCCTTTCCTGTTTCACCAGATTCATTCAGCACATCCGCCATCATCAATAAGAAATCAGCATAACGATATACAATAAGATTCATATGCGAATTTTGAGCTGTAGAATTCAAGTCCATCGCTTTCTTATAATAAGACCATCCGTAATGTTCTCCGGTAGGCTGTACAAAACGTTTCACCAACTTATCATCAACCGCCTCTAACTCTTCAACTGTAGGATTGGTAGGATCGTTACATATACTATAATTTATTTCTACATTATGAGTAACCCGACCCTCTTTGTAACTCAATTTCGGATAAGCAAACTGATTTTCACCATTACTCTTATTTACCCATGTCGAAAGAACAGTTGCACTATATCTCGGATCGTCCGGATAGGTACCTTTCAGATAGTCATGAAAAGCTTTTGAAATACGAATACGTCCCCATGATATACCGGCTGTAGAGTTTTGAGGAGCAAATATCCAACTTCCACGATTACCGGTAGTAGAAGATTCTGTTGAAAAATTGAGTTGAAATATAGATTCTTTCGAGTTTGAATGTTGTACAAACAAGTTTGAATAGTTTGGTTCCAATTGAAATTTTCCATATACAAATTCACATTGTTCCAAAGCTAACTCCCAATAAGTCTTATTACCCGAAGCTTGTTTTCCCTGACATGCCAAATACCAATATAGTTTAGCTAAATAAGCATGCGCTGCAAGTCCCGAAGCTTTTCCGGCATCTGCGGTTTCAGTCAATCCACCAATAGCATCTTTCCAGTCACTTTCAATCTGTGCCGCAATCTCTTCTTCAGTAGCTCTCGGAATAGAAAGCGACTTGAGAGATGGAATTGTATTACGCAGAGGTACTCCACCAAAAGTAGTCAACAGATGGTAATATGAGAATCCCCTCAGAAATTTAGCTTGTGCTACCAATCCGGTTTTAAAGTCCTCGTCCAATGGGCTCTCTTTCATATTCTCTATAAAAAATGTTGTCTCTGAGACCGTTTTATATAAACTTCTCCAAAACATCTTGGTTATCACACAACCAGAAGATACATTCAGAGATACGTAACGGTCCTGATCACTGGCATTTGTCTGTGCCCATCCCAAACCGGATGCTCCCACCAGTAATTCCTGAGCAGCCTGCCCAAAACCATCATAAGTAGTCAACTGTCCATAACAGGAAAGCAGTGCCAACTGAGCTGTATTCTCATCCAAAAACACAGATTCACTATTCAAAGCATATTGCGGATCTTCATCCAGGCAGGAAGAAAAAGTACAAATAGCTAATAAGAAATATATTAATTTTAATTTTTTCATAATACCTGATTAGAATGTTACACTTAAACCAAAAATATAAGAACGTGACTGAGGAAATGAGTTCATATCAACGCCTCTTTTTAAACCATCGAATGCAAAAGTATTCACCTCCGGATCATATCCAGAATAATTGGTAATAATGAATGCATTTTTTACAGAAGCAAAAATGTTTATATTCTCGAAACCTATTTTACTGACAATACTTTTCGGCATAGTATATCCCAATGTTATATCCGAACATCTCAGGAAGCTACCATCTTCAATATATCTGTCAAGTACAGCTGAAGACGGATTTGTACTATTTACTCCCGGATAAAGGTTTGTAGGATTATCAGCCCTCCATATATTAGCATAAACCTCTTTACGAATATTATTAGATGAATTCTTGGCAGGCATAGCTTCATAGCGCAGATTACTATTTAATAAATCATTTCCGTAAACTCCATTAAAGGAAGCTGATAAAGAAATGTCTTTATAAGTCAATCTGGTTTGGAAACCATATGTAAAATCCGGATTCGGATCTCCCAGAATCACTTTATCATCTTCAGTAATCATACCATCACCGTTACTATCGACAAATTTAATATTACCCGGGTCCGTACTACCTGCAATCGTATTCTTGTTTTCACTTTTCTGAGGAACATCATCTCCCTTCTGAATTATACCATCTGTTTTATATCCCCAAAACAACCCCGGAGCTTTTCCTTCAATAAAAATATTTGCAACACCAAAATGGTCACCTATTGAGTTTCCTAAATAAGCAGAATATTGATTATTGCCATAAAAAGCAAGAGGTAATCCTAATTTTCTGATCTTAGAACTATTAAAGCCAATATTACCCGATACATTCCAGGTGAAATCTTTAGAACGGATAACATCTGCATCCAAAGATATTTCAAAACCTCTATTTGACAAAGAACCTTGATTCATCAGAATATTCGCAAAACCTGTAGTGAAAGAAACAGAACGATCGATAAGTAAGTCATCTGTACGTTTGTAATACCAGTCTAATGTACCAGACAGGCGATTATTGAATATAGCAAAATCAAGACCAATATTATAGGAAGTGGTCGACTCCCATTTCAATTCAGGATTTTGCAAATTACTTACAGCCAAAGCCAACTCTTTATTACCGTTAGCATCTGCATAATCAATTGTCTTTTTATAATTATAAAAACTATTATATGGATCTATAGACTGATTTCCTGTCTGTCCATATCCTAAACGAAATTTCAACTGATCAATCCAAGGAGTATTTTCTCTGATAAAGTCCTCTTGTTCCATACGCCATGCCAAAGCTGCAGAAGGAAAGTATGCCCAGCGGTTGGATTTCACAAACTTACTTGTACCATCAGCACGGAATGTTGCCGTTAACAAATAACGTCCTTCAATAAAAGATAAGTTTAAACGTCCCAGATAAGAGAGTAACTGATAGTCTTTCTGAATGGGTTGCTCTTCATTAATGGTACCTGCCATATGTAACCCTTTGGTACGGAACGAATGATTTTCAAAATTACGAGCCGAAGTAACTTTGTTCAAATATCCATAGTCATCATAAGTGACACCTACAGTGGCTGCAATATCAACAATGTTTTTAATCTTCGTATTGTAATTTACAATATTCTCAACCGTATAATGGTTCTTTTCCAAATTTGTCAGACCAAGAGAACCATTATCATTTTCTCCTTTAAATAATTGGAGTCCAAACCAGCGTCCACGATTTTGTGTAAAGATATCACCCCCTACACGTGCATTATATGAAAAACCTGCACCGATATTCCATGTCAGATCTGCCGAAGCTCTGAATGTTTTTTCTGTCGTAATATCATCATAATCATTAATCCAGCTCCATACAGTTGTTTTTTGTTCTGCCGACAGATTTTGCTCACCAGATGGAGCCACATAAGGTGCCGAGTCAAGGGCTGTACGAGTAACAGATCCGGTTGCTCCCCCTCTGGTATCTCCTCCCGACATCATATCATTCTGTTTGATAGAGCCATTCAGTGCCAAATTAAGTTTCACGCTCTTAGACAAATCCATCGAAAGATTTGTACGCAGGTCGCCCTGTTTTAAACCTGTATTATAAACAATACCATTGATATCTTTAAAAGAAGCAGAAACATAATAAGTAGTTTTATCGTTACCACCATTAATAGTGGCTGAATAATTCTGAGAAAAAGCACTCTGATAGATCTCTTTTTGCCAATTATGATAAGTTAATACATTGTAAGATTCCGGATTTTCAGGATCATACTCTCCACCGGAATAAATATAACGCACTTCATTGTTTTCAAAAAAGAATTGTGCAGCCTTTTCTCCCAGTTGCTCGTTACGAAAACGTCCATACTCTTCCAGATTCAACATATCTTTCAGTTTCGTAGCATTCGCTATTGTAAAGTTGGCACTTAAACTTACTTTGGGTTTCCCGCTCTTTCCTTTCTTCGTCGTGATAAGGATAACTCCATTAGCACCGCGCGAACCATAAATAGCCGTAGCCGATGCATCTTTCAGAATCTGGATATCTTCAATATCCTGTGGATTCAAACTGGTCAATGGATTTTGAGCTGTCTGAAAATCACCATCACCAAATGCACTGGCGGCAAACTCACCGGTTGAAGCCTGCGGTATGTTGTCAATTACATACAAAGGCTGATTATCGCCACGCAGAGAGTTGGCACCACGAATTGTCACCGAAGAAGCTGCACCTGGAGTAGCTACAGTGGCTCCAACATTTACACCGGCTATTTTACCTTGCAACAGATTATCAATGGAAACAACCTTTGCCACTTCGTTCTGATCAGGTTTCAAAGAAGAAATAGCACCGGTAACATCGCCCTTACGAACTGTTCCATATCCTACAACTACTACTTCATCTAACACTTCTGAATCCTCAACCAATTTGACATTAATAGTTGTTTGATTACCAACTTTTATTTCCTGAGTTTTATATCCGATAAATGAAATTACCAAAACAGCATTATTACCAGATACAGAAATTGAATAGTTACCATCAATATCTGTAATAACTCCATTTGTAGTCCCTTTTACCAAAACATTTGCACCAATAACTCCTTCATTTGACTCGTCTGTGATCTGTCCTTTCACTACCTTAGACTGCTGCACATCGTCAACAGCAGCATGTAACGATAGAAAAGGAATAATCATAAACAGAGCAAAAGCCAATAAACTAAATTGCCATTTGTTTTTCATACGTTATTATATTAAGTTTCACTGTTATTTTATCTGTACTTTCGCTGTAGCTCCACCCGTAGAAGAACTTACCTTCAGTACGTATAATCCCTCCAAAAGGGAGTCTAATGAAAATCGAATTTGTTTTTCACCTATTGTACTATATACTTTATTACCGGATATAGAAAACAGATCACACACAACCTTGCCTTCAAAAGGTACGTCTACCTGAAAATTACCATCAGAAGGATTGGGATATACATTGATCTGAGTTGAATGCGGATACTTTTCTTTTATTATGCCTACAGGGTCTTTATCCACCTTTGTTACTAATGTATCTACATTGGAATGAATAGTCAGACTCAAAGCACGAACCAGACTCAACTCATTCTGTACACTCAAATCATTTCCCATATCAAAATACATACATCCACCAGTATTGTTATCAACCAATAACTGCATTTTCTTTTGTACCTCCTTCACACCATTGAATGTATAACTCACACCACCAATAGTACCTGTATTCGATTCTGGTGTCACTGTAGAAAAGTCCAAGTCCTTATATCCTTTTACATTTTTTGCAGAGTTATCACTCATAACAGCCGTTGTTGCCATAGAAAGGCGAATCTTTTCTGCAGGATAACCATAATTCACAGCAGTAGTATAAAATGAAGCATAAGCATCCCATACCAAACTACTCTTTCGTGGTCCATAATTCTGGAAAGTAACAAAGTCAACTGCTCCAATAGCATCCAAAGGCATTGTGTATGAAACCGGATGCAAACTTACACTAAAAATTTTATTATCCGGCATTACTGCACGTATAGCTTTTACCATTGCTCCATAAGATGCCCATTTAGAATTATTCGGATTATTATCCAACCACTCCAAATCAATATCCACACCATCACAATAAGGAAGTAACGCCTCAATTCCTTTAGCTATATTAGTGCGCCAAGATTCATTACCTATATAGTTAGGCCAGTTTTTATTTCCATTCGCGTCACTATCCGAACTGATCAGGCCTATTCTTATTTTAAATCCTCTGTAACCCTCATATAAATTCCGGGTCTGCTCGATCATTGCTTTCCAACCTCTGGAATTATATCCAATATTATTTTCCCGGTCGAATCTCCAATAACCATCAAAGAATATGGCATCGCTTCCACCACCCGGAAATTTTGCAGCAGATAATGTTCCATCCATATCTGAAGCAAAAGAAGTACGCGCATTTCTCCAAACCATCAAATCATCCATCTTTCCTATAAAACCGAAGCCTGCCATAGCATCGGCATTAATATCTTTGAGGGTATACATTACTCCGTTAGAAGGTCTTGTTATCGTTCCACTTGTAACTTTATTATTCACATAAAGGCGAATCGGATTACGGGATGAATTGGGATCCATTGTCACAGCAATATGTTGCCATTGGCCTACATTGAAAACGTCATTACACTCCATCTGCCATCCATCCGCTTTAATAACCAACTGTTTATTTTCATCTTTTCCCAGATATATACCAAATAAATTAGTATCACTCTCTTTTTGCTCAAATAAAACAGCATTCTCTGCCCATTCTTTCACATTAAACCAGCCTTCAATAGTTGCCGCTGCACTTGCTGGTGCCCCTTCACGAAGCGCTTTACCTAAATTCACTTCACCGGTGCCATCTAAAACTAAAATACCCGAACGTTCTCCATCCATGGCCAGATAGGCAGCTCCTCCTGTCACAGTAGCATCATCTAAAGCTGTCATCGTCACTTCACCGGTTTTCCCATTTACCGAAGCATTCAAAAAAATCAGATCATTTGTCAGTAAATGCATATCTTTATCTATCTGCAAACGATCAGAATGACGATTAAAATCAGAATATCCACTCACAACACGATAACGGAAATAATCGTTATCTGTCACTTTTTCACGTTGAGCAATACCATTACTTAAAGTACCATGATGTGTAAATTTGTAGTCCACAATGTCCGGGCACTGTTCCTGGTCAAACTTGTAATATAAAACAAGATGTTCCCACTGCGGATGAAATTTATTAACCGTATTCTGAAACATCAAAAGCTCCTTACTATCACTCGGCATTGCAGTATTCCACAAACGAAATTCATCTAAACGCCCTTTAAAACCTTGACCTAACACCAGATTTTCATTTGATGAAGGCATTTGTAGTTTATTATTAGCATTCCACGTCTTCACTCCATTCACCCATGTATCTGCTCCATTTGCAAATACTCCTAACGAAACCTGTGTCCATCCATTGACAGAAATTCCTGTTACCGAAATTTCCTGATCTGCTACTTTGAAAATGATATTTCCCTGAACAGAGGATAATCTAACTGAAAATTCACTGGTCCCAGACCCCCGCTTAAAAATATAAGCACCCGTACTCCACTCCTGTGGAGACATCAGAAACTGAACGGCATATTCATTTTTTCCATCCACTTCAGATACTTGTCCACAAGTAACATAATCACTTCCTGAAAGTCTTAAAGCATAATTAACAACTTGTGCCTGTACCCAAGAGAAACAGAAACAACAGCCCACAACCAATGAAAATATCTTCCCTACCTGTCCCATAGTTATATTAAATTTAAAGAAATAGAAATTAAAAGAGGCCGGAACTATACCGGCACTCTTTTTCTTTGTCACCTGAAATAATATTCAATTGATTACAATACTACTTTAGTTGATTTAGTACCTACTTTTACAATATAAGCTCCTGAAGTCATTGGAATTTCCATAAATCCGGGTGTTGCTTCAGCACTGTAAACTAACTGTCCAACCAAATTATAGATATAAACCTCTTCGCCGTTATTTGCATTATTTACATAGATTGAATGACGATCCCAAGCAACAAACGGAGCATTTGCATCTTCCATTGAGCCAATACCTACAGAACCACCACCTTCTGCCCCATTCGGTTTGTCCATACCATGCATAGAACCATCTGCATTCGAAGTACCTTCTGTATTTACAAAATCTCCTTCCGGATTTTTCACAAAAGTAATTTCATAAAGATACAAAGCGGACTGTCCCATCATTTGCCCTTCAAAACCAACACGAGCACGGAAAGGATCTGTAGTGCCAGTAACTGCACCAACTTGACATTGCCACCAACCGGTATCTCCAGTATACAATACTTCATTTTTTGATCCAAGCAGTTTATTATTACCACCACCGGAAACTAACTCTAAATTTATTTTTTTAGCACCTACAGCCAGACTGGAAGCTAATTTCATCTGGAAAGTGACACGATAATTGTTTCCTCCCTCAGCACTTGCCGGTCCAACAAATGCCAAGTTAAACCAACCCATAGATAAATTTCCCGTAGAAGCCGGACCTGCTACAGATGTAGGAGCATCCTTACCTTTTAATAATAAAAGATGTCCAAACTCACTATCAACAATAGAGAGGCCAGAGGATATGGCTTTTTCGCAGGAGCAACACCTGCCACAATAGAACCTGCTACATTCAATTCTGCAACACTGGGATTAGCCCCGGTTCCCCAATACATCTGGACGGGTCCTACCGGAAGATCTTTAAACTTAAATGATGCAGGAGTTACATCTTCTTGTGCGAAAACATTAGCAGCCATCATCAGTGCGACTGCTGAAAGGAGTACATTTCTTCTCATAATAATAGAAAATTAAAAGTTAATAATTTGACTCCAATCGCCCTTTCTGAAATTTCATTCAATCCATTTCATAAACGACTTTTGTCATCGCAAACATACGATGCTACTCACAAATCAATGTTCAAAAATAGCTTTTATGCTTCCAAAAATAATTAGAACAAGCTAAAAATGTAAAATAGAGACACTACTGGAAGCAGGGTAAACAAAAATTGGAAGTCTTTTAGAAAAAGAGAACTGTAGTAGAACAAGCTCAGAAGAAAGGGGTGAGACACCCAATTACACACCCCAAATTACTTTTTTAACAACTATTTCTTATTCAGTACTTTTCCGGATAAACTGCTTTTATCCGGAAAAGTACTGAATAAACGACATTTAAACACTTATATTCAATACCTTAAGAAATACATAATTTAGACTGCCAAAGTACGTATTTAATAGCGTGTTAACTACTATCTTTCAGGGTATAAAGTAACGTTACTTTATACCCTGAAAGATAGTAG